>Ga0193706_1000029_pt1 | contig 167664 bp, 143 predicted proteins | sample U3c1metaG_FD_160130 | JGI IMG/M metagenome (GOLD analysis project Ga0193706, IMG submission 160130) | Soil microbial communities from a riparian zone of the East river system, Colorado, United States - U3c1 | ecosystem: Environmental > Terrestrial > Soil > Riparian zone | place: USA: East...
GATCGCCGCGGGTGTCACGCAGGCACCGGCGTTGCACTGCGATTCGCCCTTCTCGCTGTTCGCGACCGGATCGCACGATCCCGTGGCGCAGACCGTCCCTTTCGGCCAAGACGCGCAGCTCCCGTTGCCGTCGCACTTTCCCGAACGCCCGCAGGTCGATTGAGCCTCAGTCGGGCAGGCCGTGCGCCCCGGCGGCGCGGCTTGGTCCACCGCCACGTTGGTGCAGGTTCCTCTGAGATTGGCTTGATCGCACTGAACGCAGCTCCCCTGGCATGCCGACGTGCAACAAACGCCGTCGGCGCAGTACGGAGCTGCGGCAACGCAATCTTTGTCGGCGGTGCAGCTGCCGCCTGTGGGCACGGATCCCGTCGGCGCATCGGGTCGCTCCACGTCCTCACGCGACGCGTCCGATAACCCGCCCGCGTCGGGCGTTGATCGGTCTGCGAACCCGTCCAGGCTCGCGTCGGGTGCCGTCGGGCGGGCATCGCCGGCATCGGGGCCACCACTGGCGTCCGCGCCACCGCGGGCATCCGCCCCACCACTGGCGTCTGCCCCACGAGCATCCGCGCCACCGCTCGCATCCGCGCCGCCACTCCCTCCTGTTCCGCTATCGATCGCACCCGCGGCCCCGCCCTTCCCCGTCGCGCTCGAGCCGTCGATCAGCGTCTTTTCTTCGATGTTCGCCAGAATTTGGCACCCCGTGCCAAACGCGATCACCATCGCGAGCGTCCATGAGAAACGACGCATTCTTTTCACCACGACCGGGATAGCGATAGACCGCCCTCGCGGAGTCCGAGGACCGGAACGACGGTAAGCGCGTTCTTCGTTTCGGTCGGCGCGCGCTGGGTGAAAAAGAGGTACGTCGCCACGCCCACGCCGACGATTCCCACACCCAGGCCGACGTTCGAGATCCATGCATCCTTGTTGGCGGCCTCCATCTTCTCCACCGCCCCCGGATCCTCACAGAGCGTGCCGGGACACGTTCGATTGCTCGCGTTGCGCTTCGAAATCGCCTGTACGCCGAAATACGTGCCGACTCCAAGACCCACCACGCCGAGACCACCGATGAGGTACGCGGGCACGCGGCTCGGCCGAGACGCAGGCGTCGCGGCGTCGGCAGCAATCGACGGCGCGGTACCCGATTTCGCAGCAGACGCTGGCGGATGCGACGCCGTCGTTCGCTGTGACGGGTCGACTTCGAGTACGCCAACGACGACGTCCTTTCGATCGCCTTTCGCCGCGAGGGCGATCGACACTTTGTACGGTTTCTTGCCGGGCGCCGTTGCGGTTACCTGATGCGTTCCGGGGTCGTAGGGCATCGCGAAACCCCACGATGCCTTGCCGAGAACGGTATCGTCGACACGCACCTCCAGGCCGGCGACGTCCGCGCTGGGTGCCACGACGACCACCAGGCGAGAGAGCACGGGCTCCAGCGCTTTCGCGTGTTCAGTGGCCATTTTGAATCGGTCGGTACGACCCTCGCGGCGCGCGGCCGATGCTGCTTCGTTGAATTTGGCCCAAGCCTTCGCGGTCTTCCCCGTCGTCTCGTAACAGACGCCGAGGTTCAAGAGCGTGCCGGTCCCAGGATCGAGACGGTAGCTTTCCTCGAGTTTCGGGCATGCTTCCGCGTGTTTTCCGGCAGCCGTTAGCCGCTTGGCCTCTTGAAACAACGCCTCACTCATCGCCGGATTGGTTTCGGCGAGGGTCGGACGCGCATGCGCCAAAGTAACGAGCAAAACGCCGACAACCGCCGTCCGCTGGATCACGAAAAGCCCTTTCCACCAAGGAGTCGCGGTGAACGGTGCGCCGCATCGACCGAGAAGGCGCACCTGCACTTTGGGGTCTCGTTCAGGACAGCGCGCCCACGATTTCCCATCGGGTCCTCCTAGTCAGGCCGCCGGTCCGCGGCAAGCGTCGAAAATTTCTTTCTATCGTTTGTGCCTGGAAGCAGGGCGAACCGAAAAAAGGAATTTGGTTGCATTGCTCATGTCGTCGGCCTCTCATGCTGCGACGCAATCATGGCCATCAATATGCTCATCCACGACACCCGCCTGGCGGGGTACACACCGTCACTCGCCGACAATCAATGGGACATCGATGGTACGTGCCCCATCGAGCAAGTGGTGGGGTGGACGGCAACCGTGGCGAGGGGCGCCGGCGGTCTCAAAAAATTGATCGTCATGGCCCACGGTTACGAGAGCGGCGGCCACGGCGGCTTCGGAATTCAGCTCGGCAAGGAGGGCCTCACCCTGGCCACCGTGGACAGGTTCTCGGCGCTGAAGGGCCTCGTCAAGAGCATCATTCTCTATTCGTGTGCCGTGGCCGAAACGGCTCCGGGACGCCGAATGACGGATGGAGACGGCGGCCTCTTGATTGCTCGGCTTGCCGCACGGACGCAGGCTTACGTCGTTGCCTCGTCGGCGCTGCAATACTACTACGCGGGCACTTCCGGAGTTTCCCCGATCGATTTCGGAACCTGGGAAGGTGACGTTTATCTTTTTGGCCCCAATGGTAACAAGCGTCTCATCGATTGGGGCTGGATTCCCGACGTCATCGAGTAAGCGACCGATCCGGCTCGGCGATGGGATTTGGCTCGCGCTCGGCGGGAGTTCCAAGATGGCCGTAGCGGACTCTCGAATTCGTCGAGGGCTATCGTGTCATTTCAGAGCCGGGTCAGCCACACGGCCAAGAAAAAGAATGAGTCCTGAGGGCGCGTGCCGAAGCGCAAACAGGAAGGGGTGATCGGCGCGAAACTCCAGGCCGCCTGGTGAAGCTGCGCCCGCCGCGGCCAAAGCGCCCGTCGCCGCGGCCGCCTCGGTTCCTTTCTCGTCGACCCGAAGGAACGCTTTGTGGAAAACCTCGCTGAGGTAAACCCCTTCTCCAGAGCTGGGTGGCCTGGCGATTCCGGCAAAATCAGCCCGCTTCGGATCGAAAGCGCTCGTCATCCCGAGCGTCTTCAATGTGCTCGAAAGCGAGAACGATCGTGATGGCTCGATCGCGAACTTCGGAAGCGTCACCGTCACCGGCTCCACCTTCAGCCGGGAAATCCAGCGGGCGAAGGAATGGGGGAGCTTGCCTTCCACGCCGTCGAGCGCATCGATCTTGTCGGGAAGGATGAACGTCATCACCCAATCGCCCGCCGCATAACGTAGTTCGAGGAGCTTGAGGTCTTCGGTGGCCGCAAACGCGAACTGGCCTTCGGCGTGCATGGTCGACACGGGGTGCGAAGGCATCGCCTTTGGTTGGAAGGGCGCCGGCGTCGTCTGCATTTTTTCGAACGGCTTGGCCCAATCGGCCGTGAGATGGATGGCGCTCGCGACCACCAGTCGCGTGTCACCGCTGATGCTCCCGGCCGGCAGAAGATCGCTGATCCGCCCCTGGGTTTGATCGAGGGCCCATTGATTGACTTGCACGCGCGCTTGCTCGGGAGCCCCCTGAAAATCGAGCGGCGCCAACGCCGCGCCGAAGGCTTCCTGAGTTCGCCGGACGTACGCCTCTTCGAATGCGTACGTTTTCTCGCCGAAGAGGCGGTTCGCGAACTCGAGGATTGCGCCCTTCGGCGCATGCCGGATGCTCGAGAAGAACTTGCCGGCTGTTCCCAACGAAGCGTCGAACTGGGCTTCAACATGGAGCACGGTCTTCATCTCCGCTTCCGTGCGAGATCGCGCACCAGCTCCGATCATGGTCAGCGCCGCGAAAATGCTGGCCGGCGATAGAACGAAGTTGTCTTTCGTGGTCTTCAACTTCGTGAAGAGGTCGAACGCGAACGCATTCGCGCTTTGCGCCCATGGGCGAAGCTCCTCGGTCGACGGAGGAGCGAACGGCGCCGCGGCGGGAAGTTCACGTTCCGAAGCTGGGGGCGCTACGTCGGGGCTCGTGGCTGGGGGCGCCGCCTCGGGCCTGTCGGGGACGGAGCGATCGGATTTGCAGCCCTGGGATGACGAGACGAGAAGAACGACCCCGAAGGCCTTTGCATACGCCCGTGCACGGCGTCCCAGCCATTTGCGGCGAAGCCCCTGAACGGTGCATGGCGGCGTCGACATGTCGCGCGCAGCTTAGCAAGGTTTGAACGACGACGGGATCGACGAGGAAACGGTGTGTCCGGCGCGTTGCAGTTGCCCAGCCGAGGACGAGGACCTTGCGGTTCGAATCCCTCCTTCAGGCACGGCCGATCACGTTGTCGGCATACTGGCGCAACATGTCGATCTTCTCGGCGAGCGACTGCGTGTCTTGCTTTCTGGTGTACGGGTTGCGAAAGCCGACCACCAGATCCGTAACGCCGAGCTCCTCGAGGCGCCGCACGCCTTCGATGCTGTAGGCGTCGAGCGAGCTCGCGTGGATCTCGAACGACGCCGTGGCCCGTCCGTATTCCTTACGGAATGCGAACAAACGGTCGAGGCAGGCCGAGAGCTCGGCGGGATCGCCACCGGCGTGCATCCAGCCGTCGCCGATGCGCGCGGCTCTGCGCAGGGCCGCCTCCGAGTGTCCGCCGATCAAGATGGGCACGGGCCGGGCCGGCACGGGACAGATCTTGATGCGCGCCAGGTCATAGTCCGGGCCGTGGAATTCGAAGAACCCGCCAGCGAGAAGACCACGCACGATGGCGATCATCTCGTCCATGCGACGCCCGCGCGTCGTCCAGTCCTGCGCGCAGGCGACGAAGTCTTCGGGCCACGGGCTCGCCCCCACGCCGAGGGAGAAGCGATCGCCGGTGAGGACAGCCACCGAGCTCACCGACTTCGCGACCAGGACTGGCGAGCGGATGGGGAGCTTCAGCACGAAGGTTGCGAAGCGCAGCTTCTCCGTCACCGCGCCGAGCGCGGGGATGAGCGAGAACGGCTCGATGAACGGCTTGTCCTCGAGGAAGTGTCGATCGCCCGTCGGGGTATAAGGATATCGGCTGTCAGACGACTCGGGATAGACGACGCTGTCCGGAACGAGAAACGTCGTAAACCCCGCCGCTTCGGCGGCCTTGGCCAGCGGTATGTAAAAAGTCGGATCGCACATCGACTCGGCATAGGAAAAACGCATGAGCCTCCTCGTTTTCGGAGTTCACCTCAACGGCTCACCGGCCTTTGAAGTTCGGTTTGCGTTTCTCGGCGAACGCGCGGGGCCCCTCCTTGGCGTCCTCTGACTTGAAGACCTCGGCACCGATCTCGAGCTCCTTCTTCAGCGCCTCCGCCTCGGGCAGTCCTTCCGTCTCCTGCACCGAACGCTTGATGGCTTGAACTGCCAAGGGGCCGTTGGCCGCGATTTGCTCGGCAACCTTGCGCGCCTCGGCGAGCGCCTGCCCGTCGGGCACGACGCGACCGATGAGACCGATGCGAACGGCTTCTTCGGCGGTGAGATGTTTGGCCGTGAGCAAGATTTCCATCGCCTGCGTGTACGGGATCTGACGGCGAAGGCGCACCGTCGATCCACCCAGCGGGAAAAGCCCCCAGCGGGCTTCGGCGACGCCGAACTTGGCACTCTGCCCAGCGATGCGGATGTCGGTCGCCTGCAGGATCTCGGTCCCCCCCGCCACCGCCGTCCCCTCCACGGCGGCGATGAGAGGCTTCTTCAAGCGGTAGTGCCGCAGGAGCGCTTTCCAGTGCAGATCGGGATCGGCCTTGAAACGGGGCGACCAGGTGTCGTCCTTCCATCCGCCGGCCATCGCCTTGAGATCGCTGCCAGCGCAGAAATGCCCGCCGGCGCCGGTGAGAATGCAGACCCGGACCTCGTCGTCGGTGTCGGCCATCGTCCAGGCATCGGCGAGGCGCGCCAGCATCTCGGGACCAAAGGCATTTCTGGCTTCGGGGCGGTTCATGGTCACGGTGAGCACGTGACCTTCGCGTTCGACGATGAGATGCGGGGTTTCCGACACGGGGCGGCCTCCTCGCCCAAGAATAGAACATGTTTCAGTTTGCTGTCAAAGCCCGGCGGCGAAAGCGTCACATGTTTTTGACGGGGCCGCGCGCAGCCGGTTCTCAACTGACGCGCGCGAAGAGGCGATCCCACTGAATGTGATGCTGCACTTCCGCGTTGCGGCTGCCCGGAAAGCTCTCCTCGAGAACCTGGAAGGACGACGCATGGCCCAGGACGACCCATCGCCAGGCGGGCAGTTTGCCCGACCGGCTCTCGCCACGCACCTGGTACATGAGAAGCTGGGGAGCTCCGCTACGAATGCCGTAGTCGTGCGGCTCGCCGATGCGCCAGAGGCCGTAGAGCAAGAACTTGAGAAGGCGCTTATGGGCGATGGCAAAGCGAATGCGCTGGTCGTCGTTGTCGTGCCTCTCGCCCATCGACCGCCTCCCGCGCCACGTCCCTCCCGCGCGAAACGATAGCGCATGGCATTTCGGCGAACGCGCCAATCGCGTGCGTCGTTCGCCGGATACGTCGCCCGACGCCTCGCGCAGTCGAGCTCGTCGGTTCGAATCCCCCGAGCGTCGGATCGCTGCGCTACGTTCGCGGTACGTTCTTGATCACCGCGAACGTCGCGCCCTCGGGATCGGCGAGAATCGAGAATCTCCCCACGTTGGGAATGTCGTGCGGCGGCATGCAGATCGTGCCGCCGAGCTTTTCGGATCTCTTGGTGGTGGCGTCGCAATCGCTGACCGCGAAATAGGCGGTCCAACTGGTGGGCGCGTCCGCCATCTCTTTGGGTTGCGGCATCAGGCCGGCCACGGGCACATCACCATTTTTCAAGACGGTGTACGTGAAGTCGCCCATCGGCCACGCTTCCGTCTTCCAGCCGAAGAGACCGACGTAGAACTTGATCGCGGCGTCGGGGTGGCTCGTCGTGAGCTCCGTCCAGCAAAGAGAGTTGATCTCGCCCCAAAGGAACGTCCCCAGCGACTCTTTGGTCGACCAGACGGCCAACCTACCGCCGGTGGGATCCTGAATGATGGCCACCGTCCCCGACCCCACGCGCGCAGGCGCCCGGAGGATCTGAGCCCCGAGTCCCTCTGCCTTCTTCGTCGCAGCGTTCGCATCGGTGACGTAGACGTGGCTGAGCCAATGCGGCGGCGCGCCTGCCTTCTTCAGCTCGGGTGGCATCTTGGAGGCGCCAGCGACGAGTTTCCCGCCGATGTGGAGGATGTCGTACGTTCCCTCCGAGCCGGGCATCTCTTTCGATGCCCAGCCGAAGAGCTCGCCATAAAATCCCTTGCCGCGCGCTGGATCCTCGAGAAAGACTTCGGTCCAGCAGAAGTTTCCCGGAACGGGCTTGGCAAACTCTGGCATGTTGGCCTCCTGATCGTCCGCAGAAGCGCGAGTGGACCGTCCTTTTCGAATGTTTCCCGAGGAGCGTCAAGAGCACCTCCGACGGGCGCGGTGAGTGAGGCGCCATGCGCCGGCGCCGCGAAAACTCGGTTATGCTGCATGTTTAGGCCCGACTTTCCGGGGGGACGGATGACGGCCTACCGCGCGGTCACTTGAATCGGGAGGCGGCCCGTCCCGGGCCCCCCGCGCGGTCCGGGGGCACCCCCGGCAAAATAGAACATGTTTCACTTTGTGTCCGCCGAGCCCTTGCGCCAAACATTGAAACAGGTTCTACTTGGGGGATGCATCTCGGCGAGGTCGAACTCTACAATCCCGATGTCTACGTCAGCGGCGTTCCTCACGAAGCCTTTCGTCTCTTGCGTAAAGAGGAGCCCGTCCATTTCCAGAAAGAGCCGAAGGGACGCGGCTACTGGTGCATCACCAAATACGAGGACATCGTCAACATCTCCAAGAATCCGAAGACGTTCTCGTCCTACCACGGGACGAACATCGAGGAATATTCGTCGGAGGACATGGACGCGGTGCGGATGCTCATGGTCAACATGGACCCGCCCCAGCACAACAAGTTCCGCAAGCTCGCCAGCGTCGCCTTCACGCCGCGCGTCGTGAACAAGCTCGAGCCGCGCATCCGCGAGCTGACCACCAAAATCCTCGATCACGTCGCCGAGAAGAAGGACGTCGACATCGTCGCCGGGATGGCGGGCGAGCTCCCCCTGCAGGTCATCTGTGAGCTCGGCGGCGTCCCGCACGAAGAGCGACACCTCATCTTCGACTGGTCGAACCGACTCATCGGCTTCGACGACCCCGAATTTCAGACCAACTTCGACGACGGCAAAATGGCTGCTGCCGAAGTGTGGGGATACGCGAACCAACTGGCGGAGGGGCGCAAGGGAAAGACGGGCGATGATTTCGTCACCATTCTCGTCAACGCCGAGGTGGACGGCACCCGCCTCACCGAGATGGAGTTCGACGCGTTCTTCCTCATGCTCATGGTGGCCGGCAACGAGACCACGCGTAACCTCATTTCCGGCGGGATCCTGGCGCTGCTCGAGAATCCCGCCGAGCATGCGCGCCTCGTCAAAGATCCATCGCTCATCCCCTCGGCGGTGGAGGAGATGCTCCGCTGGGTGACGCCGGTGATGTACTTCCGCCGCACCACGACGACCGATGTCGAGATTCGCGGAACCAAGATCAAGCAAGGCGAGAAGGTGGTCATGTACTACCCGAGCGCCAACCGCGACGAGGACGTGTTCGCCGACCCCTTCAAGTTCGACGTGGGGCGCTCTCCCAACGAGCATCTCGCGTTCGGCACGGGGCAGCACTTCTGTCTGGGGGCGAGCCTCGCTCGGCTCGAGATCCGCATCATGTTCGAGGAGCTGCTGCGCCGCTTGCCGCAGTTCGAGCTCACCGGAAAGGCGCGACGCCTTCGTTCGAACTTCATCAACGGGTACAAGGAAATCCCGGTGCGCTTCGCGCCTGGCAAGGTCTGAGCAACGAGCCTGCAAGGAGAGGAGCGCGTCGTGTCCAGCCTATTGAACATCTACCCCCGCGGCTGGTTCGTGGTGGCTTTTTCCCAAGATGTCGCCGTCGGGCAGACACGGTCCCTGCAGTACTTCGGCGAGAAGCTGGTCGCTTACCGCGGTGAAGACGGGATCGTCCACGTGCTCGACGCCTACTGCGCGCACATGGGGGCCGATCTCGGATCGGGCGGTCGCGTCGTCGGCAATACCATCGAGTGCCCCTTTCACGCGTGGCGCTACTGCGGGACCGGTGAATGCGTCGCCATCCCTTACGCCAAAAAGATCCCCGAGCGGGCGCGCCAGCGCCCCTGGCGAACGCGCGAGGTCAACGGCCTCATTCTCGTGCATCACGACCCCGCCGGGCGCGAGCCGGATTTCGAGATCCCGGTCATCTCCGAGTACGGCACCAGCGAGTGGCTGCCCTGGGCGACGAAGATGTACCACGTGAAGACTCACCCTCGGGAGATCGTGGAAAACCTCGCCGATCGCGCGCATTTTCCGCGCGTTCACGCGACCGAGATCGAGGACTTTTCGTTCGAGGTGAATGGGCACACCGCCACCCAGCGCGTCAAAGGGCGCGCCATCTTACCGACGGGCGGCGTCGACGCCTTCTCCTCCACCACGACCTACCACGGGCCCGCGTATCTGCTCATGCGCATGAGCGGCATCTTCGACAACTACATGCTCGTCGCGCACACGCCCATCAATCACAACGAGCTCGATCTGCGTCTCGGGGTGAGCCTCAAGCTGGCCGGCGACCGTAAAAAGACGGAAGCGTTGGTCGAGCTTTATATGAACAACCTCAAAGCCGGATTCGAAGACGATCTTCGCATCTGGGAGAACAAGCTCTACCGCGAAACACCCGTGCTCTGCGACGGCGACGGCCCCATCAGCCAGCTCCGCCGCTGGTACCGGCAGTTCTACGTGCAGCCGGAGGAGCCGCGCGCAGTGGGCGCGGGAGGGTCGTAAGCAAAACGGCAGCCCGGCGTGCACGCGGGTTGGAGGTCTTTTTCGTTGGAGGCACCGATGAGCGCAGTAAGCGACCGAGGGTCAGAGTTGATACAACGGGCGCGGGATCTCGCTCCCACGCTCGTTTCCCGTGCCGAGAAAACGGCCGAGCAACGACGCATCTCCGACGAGACCATCGCCGATTTCAAGAAGGCCGGTTTCTTCCGCATGCTGCAGCCTCTGCGCTGGGGCGGGCTCGAAGTCGACCCCAAGGTTTTCTTCGAGGTGCAGATGACGGTCGCCGCGGCGTGTCCGTCGAGCGCGTGGGTGCTCGGCATCGTCGGCGTGCACAGCTGGCAGATGGCGCTCTTTCCTCTGGAGGCACAGACGGAGGTGTGGGGGAAGGACGCCAGCACGCTCATCTCGTCGTCCTATGCGGCGACGGGCAAGGTGCAGAAGGTCGATGGCGGTTATCGCGTCAACGGGCGCTGGTCGTTCTCGAGCGGCTGCGATCATTGCCAGTGGATTTTCTTGGGAGGAATGGTGCCCTCCGCGGTGGAAGGAAAGCCGCCGGAGATGCGCACGTTCCTTTTGCCGCGCAGCGACTACACCATCGACGACACCTGGTTCGTGGCAGGCCTCTCCGGCACGGGAAGCAAAGACATCGTCGTCGAAAACGCGTTCGTCCCCGAGCACCGGACGCATCGCATCATCGACGGTTTCAAGCGGGTGAGCCCCGGCAACGAGCACAACCCCGCACCTCTCTACAAGCTCCCCTTCGGCCAGATCTTCGTGCGCTCGGTGTCGACCTCGGGCATCGGCATCGCCGAGGGTGCGCTGCGAGCTTACGTCGATGTGGCGAGCAAGCGCATCGCGGCGAGCGACGCGTCGAAGGTCGCCAATGATCCCGCCACCCAAACGGTGGCCGCGCGGGCGGCGGCCACGATCGACGAATCCAGGGTCGTGCTCTTTCGCGACATGGACGAGATGATGGCCCTGGCGCGCGCGGGACAAGACATCCCTCTCGAGCGGCGCGTGCTCTTTCGTTACCACTCGGCGCGCGTCGTCGATCGTTGCGCGGAAGCGGTCGACGAGCTTTTCAACGCATCGGGCGGTCGCGCCATGTTCCACTCGAGCCCCATTCTCCGCTTCTTCCTCGATATTCACGCCGCGCGCGGGCACTACGCCAATAACCCCGAGAAACCGGCGCGCAACTGGGGGGGCGTGCTCCTCGGTCTCAAGAACACCGACTTTTTCATCTAACAGAGTACTGCTAACCAGGTGCGGCGGATGAGCACGAACGACATGAAGCTCGGGTACCTCGTCTTCGAGGTGAGCGATCTCGGCGCGTGGGAGAAGTTCGCTACCGAGATCCTCGGGCTCCAGGTCGCGCGCCGTCTCGACGACGGAGGTTTGGCGCTCAGGATGGATGATCACGAGCAGCGAATTTTGCTGACGCCGGGGCCGGCGGACGATCTCGCGGCGCTCGGTTGGGAGCTCGCGAATGCCGCCGAGCTCGAGTCGCTGGCGAAGCGGCTCGAATCGGCCGGCGTGCCCGTAGTGGCGGGCACCCGGGAGGAAGCCGCGCGGCGCCGCGTGGATAGTCTCGTCAAATATACCGATCCGGGCGGAATCCCATCCGAGCTTTTCTGCGGGCCGGGCATCGCCAAAGAACCGTTTGCCTCCGCCGTGGTTCGCTCCGGTTTCGTGACGGGCAACCAAGGTCTCGGCCACGCCGTCGTCAGCGCGCGCTCGCAAGCCGAGAGCAAACAGTTCTACCGCGACGTGCTCGGGTTTCGACTGTCCGATCACATCATCTGCGATCTGCACGGGTACCACGTGAACATCGCCTTTTTCCACGCCAACCCGCGCCACCACACCATCGCCTTCGGCGACAGCCAAAAAAAGCGAATTCACCACTTCATGATCGAAGCGCGATCCATGGACGACGTGGGGCTCGCCTTCGACCGCGCACTCCGCGCCGGGGTACGCATCATCAACACGCTCGGCAAGCATCCCAACGACAAGATGTTCTCGTTTTACGCCAAGACACCGTCCGGATTTCAGTTCGAGTTCGGCTGGGGGGGGCGCGAGGTCGACGACGCCACGTGGGAGCCGACGACGTACGACCACATCAGCGAGTGGGGGCACCATCCGCCCGAGGTTCTCGCCCCCAAGCCCAAAGGAACTCCGAGATGAACGTCAAGGCAGTGCCCGAGGGCAGATATGCAGACGTCGGTGACGGTCTGCGCATGCACTATCAAGAGCTCGGTGAAGGGCCGGCGCTGGTTTTCCTGCACGGAAGTGGACCCGGTGCCAGCGGCTTTAGCAACTTCAAACGCAACTATCCTTACTTCGCGGAACGCGGGTTTCGCACGCTGATGCCGGACACGCTCGGATTCGGATATTCGAGCCAGCCCGACAACATCGACTACGGCCTCGATTTCCTGGTAGGAAAGCTCGCCAAGTTCTTGGCAAAAACCGGCGTGACGCGCGCCGCGGTCGTCGGTAACTCGCACGGTGGTGCCCTGGCCATCCAGCTCGCCTTGAGCCACCCCGAGCTCGTCGACAAGCTGGTGCTCATGGCGCCAGGTGGGCTCGAGGAGCGCGAGACGTACATGAAGATGGAAGGCATCCGCACCATGATGTCCGTCTTCTTGTCCAAAGAAGGGATCACCCGCGACGGGATGCGCAAGGTGTTCGGCTTGCAGCTTCACGATCCGCGCATGCTCACGGACCAGATCATCGAAGAGCGCTTTCAGATCGCCGAACACCAGCCGAAGCGCGTGCTCACCAGCTTGAACGTGCCGCACCTGACACCGCGGCTCGGTGAGCTCCGCTGCCCGGTCTTCGCCATGTGGGGCGTGAATGACAAGTTTTGCCCGGTGAGCGGCGCCATGCGCATCGCCGAAGCGTGCCAGCGCTCGCGGGTGATGCTGCTCTCGGAGTGCGGACACTGGGTGATGGTGGAATACACCGATCTCTTCAACCGCCTGTGTCTCGATTTTTTGAGGGATCCGTGACTCCCGGCGCCGACGCTCTGAAACGGCTCGACACCGCGACGAAAGATGCTCTCGGTGACGAGCTCCACGCCGCGTTGCGCGCGCGGCGCACCGTGGCGCCGCTGACGGAACGAGTGCCGGGCATCACCATCGATGACGCCTATTGGATCTCGCGTCACCTCCTCGAGCGTCGCCTGGCGGACGGGGAAAAGCTCATCGGCAAGAAGATCGGTGTGACCAGCAAAGCGGTGCAGAACATGCTCGACGTCCATCAACCGGACTTCGGCTATCTCACCGACAAGATGCGTTACGCGTCGGGCGCGGAGATGCCCATCAGCCGTGAGCTCATCCAGCCGCGCGCCGAGGGTGAGATCGCCTTCGTCTTGAAGCGCGATCTCTGCGGTCCTGGCGTCACGCCCGACGATGCGCTGGCGGCGACGGAAGGGATCATGCCGTGCTTCGAGATCGTGGACTCCCGCATCCGCGACTGGAAGATCCGCATTCAGGACACCATTGCCGACAACGCTTCCTCGGGGCTCTTCGTGCTCGGCGATAGGGTCAGCCCGGCCAGCGTCGATTTCATGGAGTGCAAAATCACCGTGGAAAAGAACGGCCGGTTTCTCAGCGAAGGCAAGGGGTCGGCCGCGCTCGGCTCGCCGCTGATTTGCGTGGCCTGGCTCGCCAATACCTTGGGTGGCTATGGCATCGCGCTCAAGGCGGGCGAAGTGATCCTGTCTGGCTCACTCGTCCCCCTCGAGCCAGTCGTGGCAGGCGACGCCATGAGAATGTCCATCGAGGGCATCGGCTCGGCTGAAGTGCGTTTCGTGTGAGCAAAAAACCATGAGAATCAGAGCGGCCATCATCGGATCGGGGAACATCGGTACCGACCTCGTCATCAAAGCGCGACGCAGCAAGACCATCGACCCGGCCTGGCTCGTCGGAATCGACCCTGCGTCGGACGGTCTTCGTCGCGCGCGCGAGCTCGGCCTCCAGACGACGCACGAAGGCGTGGACGGCCTTTTGCCGCACATCGAGAAGGACAAGATCCAGATCGCCTTCGATGCGACGTCGGCGCACGCTCACGCCGAGACGTCGCGCAAGCTCAGGCGCAAGGGTGTTCTCGTCATCGACCTCACGCCCGCGGCGATAGGTCCGTATTGTATTCCCCCCGTCAACCTGAAGGACCACGTCGGCAAGCGCGAAATGGACGTGAACATGGTGAGCTGCGGCGGACAAGCGACGATTCCCATGGTCGCCGCAGTGAGCCGCGTGCAGCCCGTCGAATACGCGGAGATCGTCGCCACCGTCGCCTCCAAGTCGATCGGGCCCGGCACGCGCCAGAACATCGACGAGTTCACCCGCACCACGGCGGCGGCCGTGGCGTCGGTCGGCGGCGCCAAGAAGGGTAAAGCCATCATCATCGTCAATCCCGCCGAACCCCCGCTCATGATGCGCGACACCATCCACTGCCTTACCGAAAGCGATCCCGACGTCGAGGCCATCACGCGGTCGGTGCACGACATGATCAAGGAAGTGCAGAAATACGTGCCCGGCTACACGCTCAAGAACGGACCTGTCTTCGACGGCCGGCGGGTGACCACCTTCGTCGAGGTGCAGGGGCTCGGCGACTACTTGCCCAAGTACGCCGGCAACCTCGACATCATGACCGCCGCCGCGCTGCGCACGGCAGAGATGTTCGCGCAAGAGATCGCGCAGGGCACCTTCGTGCTCGAGCCGACGCTCGATTGAAGGAGAACGCCCCATGGATCTCAAAGGCAAGAAAGTCATTCTCCACGACATGAGCCTGCGCGACGGGATGCATCCCAAGCGCCATCAAATATCGCTCGAGCAGATGATCGCCGTTGCCACGGGGCTCGACGCGGCCGGTGTTCCGCTGGTGGAGGTCACCCACGGTGACGGTCTGGGCGGCGCGTCGATCAACTACGGATTCCCCGCGCACACCGACGAGCAGTACCTACGCGCGGTGGTGCCGAAGCTGCGCCGCACCAAGGTCTCGGCTCTCTTGCTGCCCGGCATCGGCACGGTCGACCACCTGCGCATGGCCGCCGACTGCGGCGTGGGGACGATTCGCGTCGCCACCCATTGCACCGAGGCCGACGTTTCGCAGCAGCACATCGGTCTCTCGCACAAGCTCGGTCTCGACACGGTGGGCTTCTTGATGATGGCCCACATGGTCCCGCCCGAGCAGATGCTGGTGCAGGCCAAACTGATGGAGAGCTACGGCGCCAATTGCATCTACATCACCGATTCGGCGGGGTGGATGCTCCCCGACGACGTAACGGCGCGCGTCGGACTTTTTCGCGCCGAGCTCGCGCCGTCCACGGAAGTCGGATTTCACGGACACCACAACTTGTCGATGGGCGTAGCGAACTCGATGGCTGCGGTCGAAGCCGGAGCGTCACGCATCGACGGTTCGGTCGCCGGGCTCGGCGCGGGCGCGGGCAATACGCCGCTCGAAGTCTTCGCCGCGGTGCTCGATCGGATGGGCGCAGTGACCGGCGTCGACTTGTACAAGATCATGGACGTCGCCGAGGACATCGTCGTCCCCTTGATGGATCATCCGATCCGCGTCGATCGCGACGCGCTCACCCTCGGGTATGCGGGCGTGTATTCGTCGTTTTTGCTCTTTGCCAAGCGCTGGGGAGAAAAGTACGGCGTTCCCTCGCGCGATATTTTGGTGGAGCTCGGACGGCGGAAAACGATCGGCGGACAAGAGGACATGATCGAGGACGTTGCGCTCGACATTGCGAGAGAGCGGGGATTGCGCGGCGCGTGAGCGTTAAGGCGCGAATCTCGGCACCGGTACAGGAAGCGTCGCTTGCGCATCCGACGAAATCTTGGCTGAGCCGCGAAGCGATGGCGGGAAGCGATGCGGCGCGTGCAGCTGCCCCAAGGCGACCCCAGGCTCATGCCGCCCCGGCGCGCCGGACACCTGCCGGCGTGGGCCACCGAGCGGCTCGGCGCATACTTCGCCAGCCGCTGAGCGCGCGGGCGTGACACCACGGTCCGAGACGTCACGAACGCCGAGACCGGCGGGCCTAGCGCTGCAAGCGGACTTGCCGGATATTGGGCAGCATGAGCCTTTCCCGCTGGATTGCGCTGCTCGGCGCTTTGTTGGTTTCGTTCGTCCCTCGCGGTTCGCAAGCCACGGTGATCGACACCGTGAACTTTACCGAAACGCCGTGGATCTCGGTGCCGGGAACGCTCACTGGCATGGCGTGGGCACCCGACGGGTCGAAGCGCCTGTTTCTGATCGACAAAGGGGGCGCGGTGCAAATCGTCAAATGGGGCACGCCGCCAACGGTGGTGCCCTTCACGACGATCGCGCCCGTCTACACCGGCAGCGAGTGCGGCGTCATCGGGCTCACCTTCGATCCGAACTTTCAGGTAAACCACTGGGTCTATTTCTTCGTGACCGTGTCGGCCAGCGAGCAGCAGATCATCCGCTACACGGCCGCCGGCGACGTGGGCACCGAAAAGACCGTGATCGTGGCGGGGCTGCCCACGGTGGGAGCCAACCACGACGGCGGCTCGATCGGATTCGGGCCGGACGGCAAGCTCTACTGGGGCATCGGCGACAACGGCAATGGCTCGGGCGTCAACGCCGATCTGGCATCGCTCGCCGCCAAAATCGGGCGCGCCAACCCCGACGGTAGCGTCCCCGCGGACAACCCTTTTTACGACGGCAGCGGGCCGAACAACGATTACATCTGGGCGCGGGGGATGCGTAACCCATACACCCTGACCTTCCAGCCGGCCACCGGCGCGCTCTGGGTGAATGTCGTCGGCACGTCGTACGAACAAGCGTTCATCGTTCAAAAGGGCGATCACGCCGGCTACAACGCCTATGAAAACAACCAGCCGAGTGGCTTCATCACGCCGGTCATCAAGTACCGCACCAATGGTACGGACACGCTGAACCTCTCGGCGGCGGCGCGCGCATCCAACGTCGTTACCTTCACCGCCACCGCGGTGCACGGCTTTCGACTCGGCGAGAAGATCGAAATTGCCGGTGTCGCAGATGCAAGCTTCAACGGCGGATTTTACGTGGCGAGCGTGCCATCGGCGACGACGTTCACGGCAGCGCAGAGCGGCCCCAATGCCGGCACTACTGGAGGCACAGCTACCACGCTCTTGCAGGGCGGCTGCATCACCGGGGGCACCTTCTACGATGGGACGCAGTTCGGAGCAGCCTACCGCGGCAACTTCTTCTATGGGGACTACAACTCCTCGCGGCTGATGCGCGCCGTGCTCGGCCCTGGCAACGCCGTCGTCAGCGTCGACTATTGGGGGACGAACATTTCCGGCGTGACCGACACGTCGCTCGGTCCCGACGGCGCCCTTTATTACATGGGCATCGCCGGAGCCATTTACCGGACGACGTTCAACACGTCGGCGCAAGGGCTGATCTTGTCGACGACCCAGGTGTGGATGACGGAGGGGGGGCAAACGTCGGTGGGGATCAGCTTGGCGGTCGCTCCCGCGGGCGATCTGACCGTGAACGTCGCACGCACGGCGGGGGATGCCGACGTCGGTGTCGGCGCGGGTGCCGTGCTCACGTTCACGGCGGCGAACTGGAATGTGCCACAAGCGGTGACCATCACCGCCGCCGACGATCTCGACACGGTACCCGATACGGCCACGGTCACGGTCACCTCCAGCGGTCTTACGAGTGAAAACGCTGCCGTGAATGTGATCGACGATGACGCGAACAATTTCCTCGTCTCCCGCACGGCCCTTCCCATCGACGAGGGAGGCAGCGGCACATTTCTGGTCGCGCTGGTGAAGGCGCCGCCAGCGACGCTCACGGCGACGGTCGCACGATCGTCGGGCGACGCGGACGTCGCCGTGACGGTTGGCGCAGCGTTGACTTTCGATGCGGCGAACTTCGGCGTGCCTCAGACGGTCACGGTTTCGGCAGCGGAAGATGCAGACACCGCCAACGATAGCGCCATCCTCTCGATTGCCGCGGCGGGAATCGCCACGCGCACGGTGACGGTCACGGTGACGGACAACGAGGTGGACGCGCCGCTCATCACGTCGGTCCCGATCACCAGCGCGGTCGTCAATGCGGCGTACAGCTACACCGTCGTCGCGACCGGTCGACCGGTGCCGACGTTTTCGCTGACCTCGCCTCCCGCGGGCATGGCCATGGGAACGAGCAGCGGCGTCATCACGTGGACGCCTGCTGCACTGGGATCGTTTCCAGTGACGGTGGTGGCGGCGAACGGCGTTCTTCCCGACGCTGCGCAATCCTTCGCGATCACGGTGGGACCCGACGCAGCGCCAACATGCGCCCTCACCAAGCCCACGCAAGGCGAGACGGTTTCGGGAAGGACGGCGGAGTTCTTTGGGGACGGGTTTGACGACGTAGGAACGACGAAGGCGGAGTTCTTCGTCGATGGGCAGCTCGCCTACACGGATTCGAACACGCAAGGGCATTACCACTTCGGCGGCGAGCACAACCGCTGGGACACCACCGTGCTCATGAACGGCGCGCACAAGGCCAAGATGGTGATAAGCGACACCACGGGGCAGCCATGCGAAAAGGAGGTCGACGTCACGGTGGCCAACGGGGCGGACGGCGGCGCAGCCGACGCGGCCAATGACGCCGATCGCGGCGGCTCCGATGGCGGCGCAACCGACCGGGCCATCGACGCAGACGGTGGCGGGCGCGACACCACCGCCGACGCCGATGGCAGCGTGGTCGACGGCGACCTGACGGCAGATGGAGCCCGCGACGTGATCGGCGATCCGGACACATCGCGTCCCGAGGGCAGTGGCGGCGCGGATGCGGCAAAACCGGATGCGGGCGGCGCGGGAGGCAACGATGCTGGGGGTGACGCCGACGCCGCCGGCGGACAAGCGCCCGAAGGTCAGCCTTCGGGATCGGGTTGCGGATGCAAAATCGGCGGCGCCAACCCCGGCGCGCCGCCTTCGTCGGCATGGTTGCTGATTTTGGCGGTCAGCGCGTGGCGCGCGCGACGCCGCCGGCGGTCCCCTTCGTTGAACGGCTGAAAACATACGGCGACATTCTTGCTCGAAGTGCTGTCGAACGTTGTTCTATGCTCCTCCCATGCGACCTCTGGTGATGATTCCCGGCCCCATCGAAATCGACGACGCCGTGGTACGCGCCCTCGGACGCCCCCCCAAGAGCCATCTCGACCCCGAGCTCATCGAACGCTTTGGCCGCGCCCTCGAGCGCGTGCGACAGGTGTTTCAAGCTCCCAAAGGACAACCCTTCATCGTGGCAGGGAGCGGCACCCTGGCCATGGAAATGGCCGTGGCGAACCTGATCGAGCCGGGTGATCGCGCGGTCGTGGCCGACATTGGCTACTTCGGCGCGCGGATGGCCGAAATCCTCGAGCGGCACGGCGCAACGGTGACCCGTGTCACGGCGACCCTTGGCTCGGCGCCTTCCGTCGCCGAGGTCGCTGGCGCAATGGCCGGGTGCAAGGTGCTCGCCATCACGCATGTCGATACGTCGACGGCCGTGCGCAACGACGTTCGCGCTCTCGCCGCGCTGGGACGCGAAAACGGCGCGCTCGTCGTGGTGGACGGCGTCTGCTCCGTCGGTGGCGAAGAACTTTTGCAAGATGCTTGGGATGTCGATGTCGTGCTGACGGCCAGCCAAAAGGCGATCGGTGCGCCCCCAGGTCTTGCGATCGTCGTCGCGTCCCAGCGCGCACTCGCCGCGTGGCGGGCGCGCAAATGCAAAGTCGCGTCGTACTACGCCGATTTTGCATCGTGGCTTCCCATCATGGAGGCGTACGAAGCGCGGAAACCGAAGTACTTTGCAACGCCCGCCGTCAACCTCGTGGAGGCGCTCGACGAGAGCCTGCGCGTGCTGCTCGAGGACGGCGTGCCCCAACGGATCGAAAGGCACCGCCGAACCGCCAACGCGTTTCGCGCCGCGTGGAAAGCACTCGAGCTCACCCAGCTGCCGACGAGGGTCGAGCACGCGGCGCACACGCTGAGTGCCGTGTATTACCCTTCAGGCATCGACGCAGCGTTGGTGGGCGCCGTACGCAAGGAAGGTGTCGTCATTGCCGGAGGGCTGCATCCCGAGATCGGGGGGAAATATTTCCGGGTGGGCCACATGGGCGCGTGCCCTGCGGCAGATGTGCTCAATGCGGTGGGTGCGATTGAGCGCGCCCTGGCTGGATTGGGCTACAAACCGCACGGCGTCGGGCGCGCCGTTGCGGCAGCCCAGGCGGCGCTCTTCGCGTAGCGTCCCGAGCGTACCGGGCCACTGCCGCACCCGGATGAAGAGCGCGATCCAAAGTTGACGATCGCGCCCCCGTCCGATGACATTGACGCGTAGCGCGAACCTACGCTTGGCGTGAACCTTTGGTGGATCGTGTCGATGATGAAGATCCGACACGGTCGCGGCCGAAGGGGTTCATCGACCTGCCGGAGCGACCGAACCAAGGCGTAAGCCTGCCGGGCGCATCTCCGCCCGGCAGGTGTTTGGGTGTTGCTGCCATCGTTCGGTCAACCGACGGCGTTCAGAGGCGGTACGTTACCAGCGACCGCCGCCGCCGCCGCCGCGGCCACCACCGCCGCCACCGCCGCCACGACCGCCACCGCCACCACCGCCGCCGCGACCACCGCCACCGCCGCCACCACCGCGACCACCACCACCGGCCTGGCGCTCTTCAGCTTCGTTGACGCGCAGCGCCCGACCGTCGAGGAGCGCGCCGTTCATCTGCGCGATTGCCTTGGCGGCCTCTTCCGATGTCCCCATCGTAACGAAGGCAAAGCCGCGCGACTGACCGGTCTCGCGGTCGGAGGCGATGTGAACGTCGCTCACCTCTCCGAATGCGGCAAAAGCGGTGCGGAGCGAGTCCGGCGTCGCCTGGAAGGACAGGTTACCAACGTAGAGACGATTTCCCATGATTTGCGCTCGATTCTTTTCGTGGCTCAGAGAGAATCAGTACCCTGCCATCCAATGAGCCGTCGGATCAGGTAAGGGGCCGCGGATGCATCCGCGCCCACGCGTCGTAGCCACATCGCAGCGAAATACGCGATCCCGAGAATCGAGAAAGAGTCGTCGTCGTACGCGGTCAACAGGTCGTGAGGCCAGACAGCCTAGCTGGAAAGATGGGCAGCGCAAGCGGGCCGAACGCACCAGGGGCGAGCTCGACCTCGACCACCGCACCTGGACCGCGGAAGCAGGGCCTTAAGACCCTGTGCGGTACGTCGCCGCCACGAAGGGAAGCACGGCCGCGTCCAGAACGTCGAGCCGGCGGGCGATCGCCAAATCCAGGCCGAGGTGCTCGCCGGACAGGCGAATGCCGGATGCAAACGCCAGGCCGTTGAGCTGGTTGACGGCGGTTCCGAGGGGAATCGCGGTGTCGACTTCGAAGAGGACCGACATGACCCTGGTGGCGCGGAGGATGACGCCAGCGCCATTGCCGGCGACGATCGCCGGTCCCGCCAGGGCGACGCTCGTGCCCACGGAGACGTTCGAACGACAGGTGCGCTCCAGGCAAAGCTGCACCACACCCCCGACGCGCCCGACAAGCCCGGTACCCTCTTCGAGGCCGGCGATGCCGCTCACGGAACCGAGTGCAGCGATGCGAAACGCGGGCGCGCGAACCAAGACCGATTTGAGCGTCAGGTCGAGCGGCAAGATCTTTTCTTTGGGCAACGGCGGCATGCTCGTCAGCGTGACCTGCGTTCGATCGCTCACCGCGTAACCCACTTGCAGAAACACGATCTCGTAGCTCGACAAATAAAGAGTCCCAGCGGGATGCGTCTCCGCCGTGGGAAGGACGACCACGCGATCGACGTGGGCGTCGGCGTAGCGACGATCGCGCAGATCGAATGGGCCCATCGGTTCCACCGGGCTTGGCCGCGCTATCGTGTCGGCGTCCTGCGGCAGCCCGGGCGGCGCGAATGGGGGAGCGGGCGCGGGCGCGCCGGGGGGGGGGGCAGGAGCGGGAGACGGGGCGTGAACGTCGGTTGACAACGCGCTGTAACCGTCAGTTGGTACTGCCCGCGGCGTAGGGTCGGGAGGCGTGGGCGCCGGTGCGGGCCACGGAGCGGCGGGCGACGCCCTATCGCGAGGTTGGGCGTCGGTTTGACCCCTCGCTGGACGGGGCAGAACGATGACCCATCCAAAGAGCACGAAACATGCAACGCGCAGGTACAATCGGGATCCTCCGGGGAGTCTCACCGTGCCAGCCTCGTGCCACCTGTCAGCGCCTTTTCGGAACCGCGTCCTCGCACGCCTCACCCTCACCAGCTTAACGTGCTTGTCCACCTGGCTGGGGGGGTGTTCGCGGACGGGTTTGGACGCAGAAGGTCTCGACGGCTCGGGCGACGAAATCGCGGACGTTCGCACCTTCACCGACGCCGCCGAGGAACGCATTTCTCCGACCGCAGATGCCGCGACTGACAGCCCCGGCTTGGCCGAGACTTCGACCGATCCGGGCTGCGTCGCCGTGCCGGAGAGCTGCAACGGCATCGATGACGATTGCAACGGTCAGGTCGACGATGGTATCGCCCCCATTCCTTGTCCGAGCGGTGGATTTCGGTACTGCGTCGGCGGTCGCTCGAGCGCGTGTCCGACGCGGTGTGAAGTGTGCGTGCCGGGAAGCCAACGTGTTTGCTTCATCTCTTACTGTCTCTACTGGGGCACGCAGACATGCGCCGCGGACGGCAAGAGCTTCGGATCGTGTCGCGAACAGCGGCCGCCATCGGACTGCGACGCGGTCGCCCGCGCTGAGGGCGCTTCGTCCGCGCTCGAGCACTGCTGCGTCGACCGCGGGTACTGTTGCCTCGATACCTACGATCTCGACGGTGACGGCGATCGCGGCGAGGTTCTCGGGTCATGCGGCGGCGTATCGTGCGAACCGTGAGACGCTCTCTTGCGGCGGTGGCGTTCTGTCTGATGGTAAGAAACGCCGCTGCGGCGGCGCCCTGCGGTCGACCTGATCTCCTCGAGACCTTTCCGGCGGACGGCGCGACCGATGTTCCCGTCAATGCTCGCCTCTCGGCCCACTATGCGGCGACGGCCGAATACGTCGATGAGGAGATCACGTTCGAGCGCGTCGGGGGCGCGACGGAGGCGCCGCGACCGACGTTCGATGCGAGCGAGGGTCTTCTCGCGTTCCAACCCTCCGCTTCGCTCGTCCCCGGTGATTCCTATGTCATCCATTGGCCTGGACTGCGGGGTCTCTCGAGTGCGCTCGCTGGTCAAGGTGCGGACGTGCGGTTCACCGCCGGATCGAGGGCGGACGTCGATGCCCCGAGTTTCGCTGGCGCGCGGGCACTCACCTGGGACGTGGAGCGGGTGGACGACGATTGCACCGACGCGCTCGAAGATCGCTTCGTGTTCGACCTCTCCCTTCACGACGCGACGGACGATGGCGGACGGGGAATGCTTACCCTGCTGGTCTTTCAATCCAAAGGGGGGAGCGCGGCTACCTCGCCCGCGCCTGTCCTTGCGCAGCGTTTTTCCGATTCCGGCTCCAGCGTACGGGTTCAGCGTTCGATCGATTCGGCGGCCGGAAAGGTGTGCTTCGCAGCGCTGGCGCGTGACGCGTCGGGACGCGTCTCCAGCAGCGCCGACCGCGAGGTTTGCGTCTCCACCGTGAAGCCGCCGTTCTTCTATGGATGCGCAGTATCGAGCGAGCGGGATGGCAGCGACGGATTCGGCAGAAGCACGGCGCTCATCGCGCTCTTGGCGCTCGCCGTCGTGGGGCGCCACCGTGCATGCCGGGAGCGGCGGCGTGCCTGATCTCTGGGGGAAGATCGCCGTGGTCGCCGCTTTGGCGTCGCTTGGCTCGGCTTGCACGTCGCGTACGCGTCCCGGCGCGGGCGCGGGCGGATCCAACGAGGCGGGGGCCGTGAAAGCGCCTTTCGTCTGTGCCGGTGATCGCTGCGTGCAGCGCTACCCCCGACTTCCCGACGATGGCGAGTGGACCTGCAACGACATGGCCGGCGCGGCAGTTTGTTCCGGCGGCGATCCCCCCGCCGGCGTCCCCTTCCATTTCCCAGACCCAGCCTGGATCTGCGGCCCACGCCGCACGACGGTCGGAGCACGAGCCGAAGGTGAGCGCGTTTGCGTGGATTTGGCCCCCGACTTTCCCGACGGCGCGGCGCGCGGCTGGCGATGTCACGACGGAACCGATAACGGCGTGACACGGGTGTGCGAGCGCGACCCGACCGCGCACGTCATCGGCGATGCGTGCGACCTTCGAGCGCCGTGTCTCGATGGCCTGCGCTGCATTGCCGCGCGCTGCACGCCCGAGCCACCGCACCCTTCGTGCATCCTCGATGGCGACTGCGATGACGGGGTATGCCGTCTCGGATCGTGCTGGCGGGGTCCAACATGAGGCGATCGCTCTTGCCCCTCGTGATGGGGTTGGCCTGCCAGAGCACAGAGGGTCACGGGACCGGTGCTGCGGCCGCGTTCGAGGTGAGTGCCGATCGCGCACAGATGGGCTTTGACGCGCCGTTTTCGATCGCCGTCCATCTTCTCGCTGGAGCTCGCGACCCGGTCGATATTCGGTGGACGCAGGTTGCCGGACCGACGCTGAGAGATGTCGCCGTCACGGAAGGGGGCCTTCGGTTCTCCGCGCGTACGCCTCGCCTTTCCGATTGTCGTGAAGAGACGCCTCCGTGGGGGATCGTTCCTTTCTCGCCGCGCACGCGTGGGGAAGTCGTGCTGCAAGCCGAATGGCGGCTCGCGCGTTCCGAGGTTTCGCATCGAGAGCAGGTGATCGTAGCGGCAGCCGCGCGCTCGCGCGGTCTTCCCAACGTGCCCGTGGATGAGCGGCTCTACCTGGGCGGCACCGGATGGCGCGTGAAAGAGGCCCCGCCCGACGCCGGGGCGACGGTGCAAGAACATGACGGCATCGCCACCTTCCGCCCCGATACCCGCGGAATTTGGCAGCTCATCGACGGCGAAGGACGAGCACTTCGCGTTCAAGCGGGGCGCTACGTGGAAACCCCGCTCGATTGCGGTCGGGCGGGATGTCACGGCGAGATCGCGCGCGCCTCCCGTTCATCTCCCATGACGTGGGCGCTGACCCGGCGGCTCCGAGAACGCGCGCGCCACACCGCGCCCTCGGCCGAAACGCCCTCCTCCGACCTTTCCTGCGCGATGCCGTGCCATGTCACGGGTGAGCCCGGAATCCATGATGGCGGCTTCTTCGACGTCGCGGCGGACCTACGCGTGTCGTCGTCGCTCGAGAGCGTGGGCGAAATGGCGGAGCTGCCGCGCGCGCTGCGGAGACTCGGCAGCGTCGGGTGCCTCGCGTGCCATGGTCCCTCCGCCCTGCCCGAGGCCGAGGCGCGCTGGAGCATTCTGCGGAGCGACGTGTGCGCGCATTGTCACGATGCGCCTCCTCGCTACGGTCACGTCGTCGCCTGGCAAACGACGAGCATGGCGCGCGCCGACCACGACCCGCAAGCGCGTTCGGACCGCGCGTGCACGCCTTGCCATACGACGTGGGGTTTTCTGCACGAGATCGATCCTCACCCCGGGCAAGGCGAGATCCACCCCCGCATGCCTCCGGACCGTGTCGGCGCCCTCGGAATTACTTGTCCCGCTTGCCACGCCGTGCACGACACGTCAGGCGCTTCGGCCGAGCGACCGCTCTTGCGCGCGCCGCGCCTGCCGCCGATGTTCGATGACGTGCCGGCGCAGGCGCGCGCACGGAGCGCCACCTGTCTCGCCTGCCACGGTCCACGCGATGCAGCTCGGCTTGCGCAGGCCTCATCGGCGGCGCTCTGGGCCGGTCGTGCAGGCGTGGATCCAGAAACGGGCGCGCCGCTCACTGGCCCATCCCCCCACCTTGCGGTCGAAGGCGGATGCGTCGGTTGTCACCGGGAAGGGCCGAACGGCATCGAGCATGGCAAAAACCACGGCTTTCGCGCCGATCGGCAGCGATGCATCTCCTGCCACGACGACGCGACACGTGACCTCGCCTGGGCCGAAGAGCGCGCGCAGATGGAAAAGCTCGCCCGAGATCTATGGGACGATCTGCTCGCGCTGCGGGCGATCGTGCGCACCTCGCCTCTGTCCGCGACGCCGGCATCGGGCCCGCCGCACGCGACGAGCGCCGCGCCGGGCGACGCGCGCTCACCGCTCGCTCGGGCAGCGTTCGACCTCTCCCTCGTGCTCGAGGATCGCGGCTTTCTCGCACACAATCTCCCGTACGCACGCGTGCTCCTCGAGAAGGCGAGGAAACCCATCGAACGTGCCTCCCGCGCCGTGCGGCGGCGCGATCTCGAAGGAGGCCGATAGTGGCCACGCTGGCGAAAGCCGTTTCGCGGTGGTTCTTTCTGCTCGCTTGCGCGTCGACTTCATTACCAGCGACGAAGGCGCGCGCGGAGGGGAGCGCGCATCCCGGCGAAACGAGCTTCGCGCGCGCGCGATTCGCTCTCCAAGCGGAGCCGGCCTTCGGCGTCGGGGGCGGCACCTTCTACAACCAGCTCGCGGGTGCGCGCGTCGACTATCGCTTCACGGAGGAAATCGCCCTGGGAGGGTATCTCGGTTACGCGAACATGAAGGGCAAAGACGGGCGCGCCCACGACGTGCTTCCCTACTTGAACCTCGAGTACCGGCCTCGCCTCGGCCAGGAGAGGGCGTTCGGGCTGCCTCTCGGTTTCGGTACGGGTTACTTGCCGAACAACGGCCCTTTCTTGCGCCTCTCGGTCGGCGTGAGCTATGCCATGAGCCCTACGACCGAGATCGCGATCGCCTTTTTTACGCCGACGTTTTGGGTCGTCCACGATCGAACGGTGATCTCGCTCGGCACGGCGCTCGAGATAAGCTACGCGCCATGATCACCGCATAGTCGGGGATGTCTCGGACGGCGCAGAAGCGGTGCCGGTCGACGTCTTGCCCGCCCAAGGCCATTCTCGCGGTCGCGAACGGAGCCCATGAACCACATCGTGCTCGAGGTCATCTTCATCTCGCTGCTCATCCTCGCCAACGGCGTCTTGGCGGGCGCCGAAATCGCCGTCGTTTCGACGCGGCGCACTCGCTTGGAGGAGCTCCTCGAGAATGGCAAGGGGTCGGCGCGGGCCGTGCTCGCGCTGAAGGACAACCCCGAGCGCTTCTTGGCCACGGTGCAGATCGGAATCACGCTGGTCAGCGCCACGGCCGCCGCGTTCGGCGGCGCTTCCATCGCGCGCGAGCTTTCTCCCTTTTTCACCAGCATCGGATGGCTCGCGCCGCATGCCGAGGACATCGCGCTGGCGGTGGTGATCGTCGTCATCTCGTATTTGTCCATCGTGGTCGGCGAGCTCGTCCCCAAGTCGCTCGCGCTGCGTAATGCCGAACATTACGCGCTCCTCGTCGGACGCCCCTTGGTCGCGCTTTCGTGGTTGGCCCGTCCCGTCGTATGGGCCTTCACCCAAAGCTCCAACGCGCTTCTGCGACCTTTCCGCGATCAAACGACGTTCACGGAGACGAAGTACTCGGTGGAGGAGCTGCAGCAGCTCGTCGGGGAGGCCACCAAGGCGGGCTCGGTCCACCCCGAGGTCGGCGAGATTGCCACGCGCGCACTCGAGTTTGCCGAGCTTCACGCGGATGACGTCATGGTGCCACGACAAGAGGTCGTCATGCTGCCGCGCCAGGCGACGGCCAGTGAAGTTCAGACCATTCTGCTGGAGCACACCCACACCCGCTTGCCGGTCTTCGACGGCGCCATCGACAACGTGGTTGGCTACGTGAACGTCAAAGACATCCTCGCGGTGGCGTGGGATCCTGGCCTCTTCATCCTCGAGGATCTGCTAAGGCCCGCCTATTTCGCCCCCAAATCGCTCACCGCTCTCGACTTGCTCAAAGAGATGAAGCAGCGCCGCCTGCCCTTTGCCATCATCGTCGACGAGCAAGGCGGAATGGCGGGCATCGCCACCATGGAGGACCTCGCAGAGGAGCTGGTGGGCGAGGTCTTCAGCGAGCATGCGGCCCAAGGGCCCGACCTCATCGTGGAGGAGTCCGGCGGCACCGCGCTGGTGAGCGGCCTGGCTTCGATTCGAGAGGTGAATCGCCGGCTCGATCTGCACCTGCCCGAGGGTGACTACACGACGCTCGCCGGACTCTGTCTCGCGCTCGGCGGTCGGATCCCGGCCGTCGGTGAAACCTTCGTCGTCCCTGAACAAGCGACGCTCGAAATCGTCGATGCATCGCCGCGAAGAGTGCGCAGCGTGAGAGTGGGCCCCACCCACCCGACTCCCCGAAGCGGCGCGACAGCTGCGGCTCCAAAAGACGTGAACTGACGTCATTCCCCTGGTGCGATCGCTCCCTAGCTAGAACGATTTCGCCCATTGGAATGCATCGCGAATCTCTTTCGCCGACCCGGATCAGAACGGGCAGCTTGACGGGCGCGGCGGCTAGCTCCGCCGTCCAGGTCTCTGCGATTCCGGCGCCGAAAATGCCCACACCGGCCAGTCGATCGTTATGCCAAGCGATAGCGTACGCAGCAAAGAAACCGCCGGCGGAGAAACCGGTCAGCAGCGTGAAACGGCGCCTAGCTCGTCGACGACGGCCCGCGCGACATCCCCCGACGCTTCGTCGCCGCCATTTCCGTGCAGAAAAACGACGAGAGGCGGCGGGGTGTCGCAAGTCACCCTTTATCGCGACAAGCGGCTGAAGAAGCTCCAGACAGCATCGGTATTGTTCAAGAACGTGCTGTTGGCGCCGACGAAACCGCAGCCCAGACTGCCGGCTCCCGTCCCGCAGCTCGGATCCCCGAACCAGGCGTGGCCACCGCCTTGCACGGTGCACCCTGTGACTTCGATGCCGGAAGGACAACCGTCGTGCGTGACGCACGTCGTGTCGCCGCCGCTGGCCGGCGTCGTGGCGGGCTTGGTCGTGGCCGCGCAGCCGTTGGCCGTTGCCATCGCGCTCATCGACGTCGCCTGCAGGCTGTAAGGGACGAGGTTGTCCATCGTCCCATGGATATCGAGAACGGAGATGGTCCGGGCCGGGGTGCAGGGGATGCCTTGCAAACCTCCCGCCCCCGGCGCGATGGCCGTGAACACATCCGCAGCCTCGCAGCCGAGCCGGTAGCTCATGTAGCCGCCGTTCGAAAGGCCAGTGGCAAAGACTCTTCGCGCGTCGACGTTCAGATGCGTCGAGACCTCCGCCAAGATGGCCTTGAACAGGGCAGTGTCGTCGAGATTCGGATTTCCGCAGCATCCCGCGCCGTTCCAGCTGTTGCCGTAACCGGTCGGTATCACCAGGATGAACCCTGCCTCGTTGGACTTGTCGACGAACCCTTTGGCACCGGAGCTCGCACCCGCCGCGCCGTTGACGCAGAACATGACCCCGTTTTGCTGCAAGCCGTGGATGCAAAACAGAATGGGCGTCGGCACGCGGCAGTCGTACATCGGAGGCACGTGCACCTTGTACTGGCGCGCTAGATCGTTCTGGCCGGGCACTCCCGACATCGTTAGCCAGGCAGCCGCGTCGTCGATTCCGGGCGGATAGTCACCCGCCATCCAGTCGCCCGAACAGGCGCCCCCTTCGGGACCTCCCCCCGAACCGCCGGCGCCGGCTGGGTTCGCGGTGCCGGTATCGGATGAAGAGCAGCCCCACGAAACGCAGCCGACGACGACGAACGTCGCGAATGGCAGAGATCGATTCTTGATTTGCATAGGCACCCTTGCTCGAGCGCGCCTTGCTCAAGGGCCATGACTTTACGTGAAAACGACGTCTACGCGCGTTCTTTTGGCGGCCAACGTTTGACCGTTTTCGGCCAGCCGGAATGAAACCAATTCGGCCTCGGATCGTCCCTTCGACACGTCGCCGCAGCGGGGACCGGCGCGGGGTCGTCTGTTGACGCCGGGCCTCCCCCTCTGAAAGGCTCTGGCTACTTTGAGATACCGGCAATTGGCCTTGGTGCCGCTCCTTGGTCCCGTCCTTTGCGTCCTCTCCAACTGCGGCGCGTACGGGCGTGGCTTCGGAGCGCTCGACACGGTGGCGTGCCCGGAGCTGGGCGGCAATGCCGACGCACTTGCCGCGCAGTACACCGCCAATGCTCGGGCGAATGCGAAGATCCGCACCTTCGTCCAGGCAGCCAAGGATCTGGTGGGCGTGTCGATGCAAATCGAGAACGAGGCCGCCGAAGCATGCCGGCGCATGGCCTTCGACATCGGCATGACGGCGCAGGAGGTCGCGCCGAAGAACGAGCCCGGCGGAAACGCAAGCGGGAGCTGCCATGCGCTTTCAGCGAGACTCGATGCTCTCTTTCGCGAGGGAATTGCGGTGCGTGCTTCGGCCACGCCACCGCAGTGCCAAGTGAACGCGCAGGCCGGTGCTGCTTGCGAAGGAGCGTGCAACGCCGACCTCGATCCCGGAGAAATCGTGGCTCGCTGCGATCCCGGCAAGCTTTCCGGCACTTGTCAGGGGCAGTGTGCGGGCCGCTGCGACGGCAGGTGCAACGGTGCTTGCAACGGGAATTGCTCGGCCCGTAATGCGAGAGGGGAATGCAGCGGCGCATGCTCCGGCGATTGCAACGGCGTTTGCGACGCGACTTGCCATGCGCGGTGCCAAGGAACTTGGCAGGCACCGCGCTGCGAGGGATTCGTACGGCCGCCCAGCGTCGACGCCGAATGCAGTGCTTCCTGCCGCGCCCACGCCAGCATTCACGCCTCGTGCACGCCGGCCGTGGTGCGCGTTCAGGTATCCCAAAACGCGGCATTGGCAGCGCGTCTGGCCGCCACCATGCAAGCGAACCTGCCCGCGCTTCTCCACGCCGAGCTCGCGCTCGGGCGGCGCGTGATCGCCGACGCGCAGGTCATCGCGCAGGTCGGCGCGTCGCTACCCAAAATCGTCGGCAACGCAGGAGCGCACGCTCTTGCCTGCATCGCCGCTTCGACGAACGCGACCGCGCGCGCATCGGTCAGCATCCGCGTCAGCGTTCAAGCGAGCGCCAGCGTTTCGGGAAAAATTGGGGCATCTGGCTGAGTTGCGGCAGTGCTCACATGTCGTCAAACGGGACCGAGCGGCGGCGACGTCGCACGGATGCCCAAGCTCGCTCACCGCAACAAGCGGGCAGTTTCTGACAAGCAAAGACGCTAGCTGCTATTCTCACATGAGGAGCAGCTTTGTCCGCAGCAAGTTCGTTGGCAGGCTATCGACGCGTCGTCTATCCGATCGCGGTGGCCATCGTCACGATCGCGCATTCCGGATCCGCCGATCCCACCGTCCCGCGCGATCCGAAGTCCGTCTTCCTCGTCGCCAAGAGCGAGAACAAGAACCAGGTCCACTATGGCGTCAAGCTCGATGACGGGTGCAACGTCGTCGGCACCAACCCCATCTACGGCTACTGGCGCATGCTCGAACGCAACGGCGAGATCGAGCCCATCCTCTCGCGCGAAGTCCGCGCCTACGGGATCGACCCCGCGCAACGGGTCGAGAAGACCGGCGAAGCGACCACGATCTACGCGCGCTTGAACGCCATTCCCGATCGGCTGCTTCGCATCACCGTCGCGCGGACGGCCGGACGGTGCGAAGCCCAGGCGACGATGTCGATCGCCGGAGCGGACGCGCATCTGCGGCTCATCTACATCCGGCTCGCGTGGCCATTCGGCGTCGACTACATCTTGCTTCGCGGTTCGCGCATGGCCGACGGACGCTTGGTCGAGGAGAAGCTGTGAACAGCCCGTTCGGGCGGCCATGATCAGAGGCCCGATTGGCGAAGAGCGCCACGATCTGTCATAGTTACACGCTTCCTGACGCCGCCGGTGGGGGTCACCCGTCTCGTTCGGAAGTGCGCCGTGATCCTTCAGGGACTCGCTCACAATCATCGCGCAGTCACGAGAGCGCTGCAGACGGGCCCGTCGCATCATCCACAAGGAGCAACGTGACCAAAGAAGACAAGAAGCGAGGGGTACGTATCACCGGACAGTTCCGGTCCCGTGACTCGATGGTCTACGACTTCATCTGCGACAACATCCGAGTCACGATTTCCGTTTCCGCGGCCAAGCCGGTTCCCCCCTCCGAGCTGGACACCGACCAGTGGAACGCCGAAGCGGTCGCCAAGCAGGTGCCCGATCCGCTCCCCATGCATGGCGTGGGTCCGAGCCGCGGCGAAGCGATCACCGCCCTTGCAGAGAGCTGGACATCGAAAAACGGAGCGGTAGGCGTCCCGTGGCTCGATTGGAACGCGATTCGCGAGGCGCTGGCCGCCGTCCGAGCGATCTGACCCGATCCCGCGCTTCGCTCGAGAAGCGCGCGCGTCTTCGACGAGGGTCGCCGAATTCTGCTCAGGTCAAGTTGGGGAGGGGGCCCGTGCAGTGCGCGGGATCGCCGAACGTCGTGTCTTTGGTGCCCATGGCTTGCGCCAATGAAACGAGCAAGTTGTTGTGGGGGTGGCCCGCCGCGCCGCCTGCCATGTAGTCGACGAATCGCCCCGTTCTGAAATACCCGCCGCAGCTTCCGGCGAGCAAAAACGGCAGATCGCGATGGGCGTGGTTGTTCCCCTTGCCGACCTCGATGCACCAGAGAACGGCAGTGTTGTCGAGGAGCGTCCCGTCCCCTTCTTTGTAGGAAGCGAGCTTGCCGAGCAGATACGCGAACTGCTCGGCGTACCAGACATTGATCTGCGTGAGCTTTTCCTGGGCGGCGGCGTCGGTGTCCCCGGCGTGCGACATCACGTGGTGCGCCTCGTTGATGCCGAGCACGGGAAAGGTCTGCGTGCTCTCGGCGTACGTCCATTGCAGCGTCAGAACGCGGGTCAGATCACAGGCAAGGGCCGCAGCTGCGATATCCATCTGCAATTTGCCGATGGTCGGCATGTTGGCGGGAGCTGCGCCATGAGCGACTCCGGTTTTACTGCAGATAAGGGTCTACGCTCGCGCGGTCGTCTTGGCAACCCTGGGCACCGGAGGGCGGATCGACCCAATGTGGTACGCTGCCGTCCCCATGCGCCTTCGTTCCGCGGTCGTCATTGCCACCCTTCTCCTTGCGTGCGGCACGAGCAGACCGCCCGTCGGCACAACGGCACCGCCGCCGCCCCCGACGGTGCCCGTCGCGGCCCTGCCCGCACCGACGCCTCCGACGCTGCCCCCCGGGTGGCCCTATGTCGCGCCGGCCCGCGCGCCGAGCGCGCACGGCATGGTCGCCAGCGACGCCGCGCTCGCCACGAAAGTGGGCGTCGCTACGCTTGCTGCGGGCGGCAATGCCGTCGATGCCTCCGTGGCGCTCGCCTTCGCGCTGGCCGTGGTCTACCCGATGGCGGGAAACTTGGGGGGAGGCGGCTTTGCCGTCACGCGCACGGGTGGCGAGACGCGCACGCTCGACTTCCGCGAGACTGCGCCGGCCGCCGCGACCCGCGACATGTACGCCGGCGCGACCGCCAAGGGGGATTCACAAGGAGGCTACAAAGCGTCCGGCGTGCCGGGCAGCGTGGCCGGCCTCCACGAGCTTTACACCAAGCTCGGCTCGAAGAAAAAGACGTGGGCCGAGCTCCTGGCGCCAGCCATCAAGCTTGCCGAAGAAGGCTTCGCCGTCGACGAAGGTTTCGCGGGGTCGTTCGAAATGGTCGGCGAGAGGCTGAAGAAGCATCCCACGTCGGCGGCCCTCTTCTTTCCCAACGGTCAACCGCTCAAGGTCGGCGATAGCTGGAAAAACCCCGACCTCGGCGGCGTTTTGCGGCACATTGCCGACAAGGGACCAACCGGTTTTTACGAGGGGCCGGTGGCCGACGCCATCGCCGCGGACATGAAAGCGAACGGAGGGTTCATCACCGCCGCCGATCTCAAAGGATATGCGGCCAAATGGCGCGCACCGCTCGTCTTCGAATACCGCGGAAACACCATTTCGGCGATGCCGCCGCCCTCTTCGGGCGGCGTCACCCTGGGCATGATCTGTCACATCCTCGAAAAGTACGATCTCCCGAGCCTCACCTGGCACTCGCCCAAAGAGCTGCACTACGTCTTCGAGGCCATGCGCCGCTCGTTTGCCGCCCGCAATGCGCGCCTCGGCGATCCCGATTTCGTGAACAACCCGCTCGAGGAGCTCCTCTCCGCCAAATGGGCCGACGGCCAGCGTGCCACGATCAGCGAAGATCGTGCCACGCCGTCTTCGGAGATCACCGGCAAATCGAGCTCCGGCGACGGACCGCACACGACCCATTTCGAAATCGTCGACGACGCCGGCAACGCGGTGGCCCTCACCACCACCATCAACTGGTGGTACGGCTCGGGGGTCACCATCCCCAAGACCGGCATCGTCATGAACAACGAGATGGACGATTTCGCGTCCGTCCCCGGAAGCGCCAACGGATTCGGTCTCGTGCAGGGTGAGCCCAACACCATCGCGCCCGGCAAGCGCATGCTGTCCTCGATGGCGCCGACCATCGTCACCGGCAAGGACGGCAAGGTCGTCCTGATGGCCGGTGCGGCGGGCGGTCCCATGATCATTTCCACCGTCTTCGAGGTGCTTTCCAGCGTCATCGATCACGGGCTCGATCCGGCGTTCTCCCTCAACGCTCCCCGCTTTCACATGCAGCACTTGCCCGACGTCGTGGCCCACGAAAAGGACGGCCTGACCCCCGACCTGGAGAAGGCGCTGACCGGGATGGGTTACACGCTCAAAGAGCGCGGACACATCGCCGACGCCATGGTGATCGGTCGCGTGCCCGGCGGCTGGATCGGCGCGGCCGAACCGCGGCGCAAAGGGTCGCTGGCCGCGGGGCTCTGATTCGAGGCACCTCGGTCGAAAAGCGCGGTCGTCAGCCGAGCGCGGGGCGCTGCCTTACGACGTCGAGCGCCGCCACGCGATAGGCTTCGGCAAGCGTCGGGAAATTGAAGATGTTGTCGACGAAGGTGTCCACTTCGAGCCCGCCGCAAAGCGCCATCTGCCCCACGTGAACCAGCTCGGTCGCCCCTTCGCCCACGATCTGCACGCCGAGGACGCGACGCCCGGCCGCGTCCGCCACCAACTTGAGAAGACCGTCCTCGATCGCTGCAATTTGCCCGCGCGCGAGCTCTTCGAAACGTGCGCGCCCGACGAGCGCTGCGCCATGCGCGGCGAGGGCTTCCTTTTCCGATAGCCCCACGCTCGCCATTTCGGGAATGGTGTAGATGCCGAGAGGGATCATCTCGGCGGCGATGGGCACGGGAAGACCGAGAGCATGGCGGGCGGCGCGACGCCCTTGCTCCATCGAGGTGGAGGCCAACGAGGGCGGTCCGATCACGTCGCCCACGGCGTACACGTGGGCAACGGACGTCTGGCAGTGCGCATCGACTTCGATGAGCCCGCGCGCCGTCTTGGTGAGCCCAGCCGCTTCGATGTTCAGCCCCTCGAGGTTGGCCACGCGTCCGAGAGCACAAAGAAGCTTTTCGGTGCGCACCGTTTCACCGGTCGCAAGCTCGGTGACGACTTCGCTGAGACCGTCCCACGCCACGCGCACCACGCGACTCTCACCTCGGAAGCGCCCCTGGCACGACTCGAGGTAGTGGACGAAGCGGCTCGTGAGCTCGGGGTCGAAAAAGCCGAGGGGCCGCGGACCTTGATCGATCATCACCACTTTCACTCCCAGCGCGGCGAAGATGGAGGCATATTCGCTGGCGATGACGCCTGCGCCGAGGACGGCCAGGGAAGCGGGCAGATAGCGCATCGAGAGAATCGAATCGCTATCGAGAATGTGCTCGTGATCGATGGGAATGTCGGGCGGGGTGCGGGGGACCGACCCCGTGGCGATGACGACGTTCTTTCCCTCCGCCCGTTGCCGCGTGCCGCCAATTCCACCGACCTCGATGGCAAGGGGCGCGAGGAAGCGTGCCTTGCCGCGCCAGACGTCGATGCCGTTGCGCCGCAGTTGATCGGAGATGTAGCGTTCGTGGGCGCCAATGACGGCATCGAGGCGCAGCATCAAGCTGCTTACCTGGAGATCGTCGCGCACGGTGACTTCGAAAACGGAACCGCTGCGCCGCTGGAAGCTGCTCAGCGAAAGCGCGGTCTCCCGCAGCGCTTTGCTCGGTATGGTACCGCGGTGCACGCAGGCGCCGCCGACATGCGGCTCGCATTCGACGACGAGCACGGTGGCACCCGCCTTGGCGGCTTGCACGGCGGCCTTCTGTCCAGCCGGCCCACTGCCGATGACGACGAGATCGTAGGCGCTCATGCGATCGCCGTCACCATGTCGATGACGCGCTGACGCAGAGCGATGAGTTTGTCGAGGTCTTCTGGATAGAGGTTCAGCGGGTCGAGCGCGCGATGGGAACGAAGCAGCGCTTCGTCGCGCGGCTCGGGGTCGAGAGCCTGATGCGCAAGCTCGTCGGCGAGCGCCGCCATCATGGGGCCCTTGGCGCCGGCGGGGGCGAGATCGGGAGCGTGGTGGAAACGAATCGCCTCGGCGAGCGCGGAGGGAAGGGACCACTTGGCGATGAGCGCGCTCCCTACGCTCGCGTGGCCCTCGGTAGCGGCAGCTTCGACGGCTGCGCTCCGTGGCGGCAGGCCGACCACTTTGTGCAAGTCGACGAGAGCCTGCAAAAGGACGGGGCGTCCCACGTCGTGCAAGAGGCCGGCGAGAAACGCCTCCTCCACGTTGTGGCGGCGCATGCGGGCGATCTCCTGGGCGAAGAGCGCTGCGCCGAGAGAGTGACGAAACTGCTCCTTCAATTGTCGCTCGTACCCGCGGACTTGGAAGGTGCGGGTCTTGACGGAAATCAGGAGAGCGATCTCGCGAACGGCGCTCATGCCGAGTCGCGCCAGTGCCTGCTGCAGCGACACGATTTTGGTCTTGGGCATGTAGAGCGCCGAATTGGCGACGCGCAGGAAGTGGGTCGCCATCGCCTGGTCACGGCGCACGAGATCGGCGAGCGCGCGCAAATCGCATTCCTCGCGTCCGGTGGAAGCGAGGATCTCGGCCGCCACTTCCGGCAGCACCGGCAGCTCGAGCGTGCCGCCTTCGATACGCTCCCGAAGCATGACCGCGACTTTCTCCGGAAGCGTCGCCTCTGTCGTCTCCCCCAGTGCCACGCACACCTTTCCGGTTCGAGCCTTGCAGCCGACGCTCGAGCACTGGGACAAATTTTGCCGCATCGAGCGGCTCGGGTCAAAGATTCCGAGGGTGGCTACTGCGGCACGACGATGCGCCCCGGCGCGCCTTCGGCGCCCATCTGGGTGTGGCAAGCATTGCAGTCGCCATGGGGGGCCTGCATCACCATCTTGCTCTCTTTACCCTTGGAGACGATCTTCACGTTGAAAGGCTTGATGACCTGCAGCAATGTGAAGTTCCCCACGCTGTTCACCGGAATCGCCGGAAGTGTGCGGCCTGCGCCATCGGTGATGACAATTGCGGTCTCGGGGAAACCGCCGTCCATGGTGACGCCAGCGACGCCGTTGCAGTCGTCGGGCTCATGCGAAGTTGGATAAACCGTGCCCGCCACGGCGTAGAGGGGAGATTTCACATTCTTTTCATGACAATTGATGCACTTCCCGCCGGGGTGCATGGCCTCCGAGCCCTTGTCCATCTCCTTCCAGAAGACGTTGCTGGAGCAGATAGCGACGCCCGTCGAGCTGCCGGCGCCTTCGTCGGGCGACTGGACGATGCCCGTACAAGCCGCAGCAGCCATCAAGAAAGCCCCGGTGTAAAGAATCGGTACCGTTGTAAGTGAACGCATGTGGCAACCTGGCTTTTATCACGTCGGAACGACATCGAGGAGCAGGACCAGCGCGTTTCATCGTCCTTCACAGTTCTTTTTTGAAGGCCTCGCGCATTCTTCGACGCCTGCGCGAAACATTCAGTGCAGCGACTACGATTACGGGTGCTCGTACTGTTCTTTTTGCAGCACGACGAATTAGCGCCTACCCGCGCGGGCGTGACCGCCGCATCACGTTCGCGCCGAGGTGACGCGTCGGACGACGTCGAGGTCGCGCGGAAGCCATCGTGCGACGAGGTTGCTCGTGACTCGCGTCGACGGTGCGGCACGCGGGACTCAACGATCCTCTGTCGCCGCGGGAACGACCAAGGCGGCGAGGTCGCCCATCGTCGTGTACGAGGGATGATCGGTCACCTTTTCCGTTGCGAGAAAAAGCCGTTCTTCACGGGTAACCGACCTCGATTCGCGTGGCGCACGGTGCGCTCCGAACCGAGCGGGAACACGACCAAAGGAATCAACCGTCACCTTCATGACTCATCGAGTCGGTTCAGCGTTGGCCATCGTCTCCGTCCTGTTCTTTCCCCTCGTTTCCAAGGCGCAAGTCGCGCAGCCAGGTGCTTGGCCGGGTCCGGGTGGACCCCAGAGCGCGCAAACCGATGCGCAACCCGCGTATCCCACGGCTTACGCGCAACCCGCGTCCGCTCCTGCGTACACGCCGGCGATGTACGCTGCGCCCGCCCATGCCTCCGCTTCGATGCCCGCTGCCGGGGCGTATGCGTACACGGGATACCCTGGCTACGGCAGCGCGTATTCCGCTCCGTCCTACGCACAGGGCAACCAGGTTGCCGCTGGAACGTGGGAAGCGCCGCGCGCGGAGGTACCGGCGCCGCTCGTCAAGACCAAGGACAACTTGCACTACGTGGAGATGGGAATCGGCGGATTCGTTCCGACCGATCAAGGCAACGCCCCCAAGCTCGGCTTGGAAGCGAGCGTATGGGCGCTCCATGGAGGATGGGTGCCGAACAGCGGCCTCTACCTGACGCTCGACGCGTCCACCGGCTTCGACATCGGGTGCATGGCCAAAAGCGAGAACGACGGATGCAAGGGGCACCTGCGGATCCATTGGTTTGGCACCGGCCCGTTCTTCAACACGGGAACGCCGATGATCGCCAGCAACGTGCCGCGATCGTGGGACCTCATGGCCCTGACCGGTGCCGAAGTGCGACTTTGGAAAGGGATGACCGCCAAGGCGACGATCAATTGGTTTCTGCCGAGCCCGTGGGGCCTGTATGCGCATGAGAAGCAGTTGGCGGACGCGACCCAGAGCGGCACGACGGCCGCCGCGACGACGACGACGACGACGACCGCGACGAGCACGGTCACGGAACTCGCCGAAGCTCGGAATCCGATCGACGGCGTGGGGAGCATCCTCGGCCATGCGTTGAAACACCCCCAGCTCAACCTCATGGCGATGTGGGAGTTCTGAGGCGCCGGTTAGCTCGACTGAGTCAGCGCAGCTCGCCCGCGATGTCGGTCGTGAGCCACCTGCGCCGCGAGACGTGATCGGGAAAGCGCGCCAGCGCTTGCATCATTTTGACGGTGGCCGCCTCGATCCGCATCTGACCACCGGGCACGGCGCCGGCGTCGGCGAGCGTTCTGCTATTTTCGTAGAGCTCGAGATCGATGACGCCGCCCCGCTGTGTGACGACGACGACCTCGGTACCGCCGTCGATCGCGCGCCGTACGACGGGGGCCAGCGCGCGCGTCAAACGGGGAACGGTCCCCACGCCGTAGGCGCCCACGACGAGGCCGCGCGGTGGCGTGTCCGCTTCGAGCATGGCTTCGACGACCGACGGCTCGAGACCGGGCGTCACGTAGACCACCGCGACGCGCGAGTCGAACCGTCCGTCGCTGCGAAAGCCCCCTGTCGGGCGACGGACGTGCGCGCCGATGTCCACGTCGAAGCCCATGCGCGCGAGGGGTTCGACACCAGGACTCTCGAAGGCGTGGTAGCTGCGCGCGTCCCCTTTGACGGCACGGCATCCGCGCAGCAAGACGCCGTCGAAACAAATGCCGACCTCGGGGATGTCGCAAGTCGCGAGCTCCACGGCGTCGACCAGGTTGCGCCGCGCGTCGGTGCGATGTGCGACCAGCGGGCGCTGCGCGCCGGTCAGCACGACCGGGTGGTCGAGCCCCTCGAGAGCAAAAGCCAGCGCGGCCGCGCTGAACGCCATCGTATCGGTGCCATGCAGGATGACGATGCCATCGGCGCCGCTGGCGCGGCGTTCGGCAATGATCGTGACAAGCTCGGACCACTGCTCGGGTCCGACGTCCGACGAATCGAGGTTGCACACGCTGCGGATCTCGAGCTCGGCGAGGTTGGCCAGCTCGGGCACGCGTTCGATGAGCTTGTGCCCGTAGTCTCCCGGCGAAAGAGGGGAACCCTGCATTCCGAGTGTGCCGCCCATGTTGAGCAGCAAGACCTTTTTCATGGTGGCGCGGGAGTGTAATAGAGTTTTCTCGGGTGTGCTGGGCAGGCAGTCGAATGACGCTTTTTTCAATCGGACGCACCGATCGTCGAGTCGCGTATCGCTGGAGCCCGCTTTCTGGCGTCGTCTTCACGCTCTTGCTGGGATGTGCACGGTCGTCACCGCCGTCGCCCGAGGGACTCGGGTCGTCTGTGCTTGCCGCGGTTTCAGCGACGCCTACGCCGCACGCCGCGCGCGGCCATGCGGATGCCGCGAGCGTTCTGCCACCCGCCGTGCCGGACGACGCCATTCGCGTGGTCCGATTTCCGTGGCGCCCACCCGGGGCGAGTGCCGACCCTTACGCTATGGCGGAGCCGGCGGATCAACACCAGATCGTGCTTCCGCGGGGTGCCGCGCCGGGCGCCGCTTATCCCGTGCTCGTCGCGTTTCACGGGCAGCCGAAGCGCGGAGACGCGCCGCGCAACTATGCCTTCGCGGCCAGCGTCATCGATACGACCGCCCGCGCCGTCGAGCGGGGGGAGGTTCGGCCTCTCGTGCTGGTCCTGCCTGTTTTTCGTTTCTTCGGAACCAACTGGCCCCATTTCGATGTCGGTGCGTTTCGCAGCGAGATCGATCGACGACTCGCCGGCGAGGGCGTCAAGGCAAGCGGCTTCTACGCGGTGGGGCATTCCGGTGCCGCAGGGTGCGGGGGGGACGGCATGAACCGCATTCATCGCATGCAGCCCGCGGCGGTCGGGTTTTTCGATACTTGTCTCGGTCGAGGATGGCAGGACGAGGTGCAGCGACTGCGCGAGGCGCGCATTCCGACGTTGTTGATGCATAGCCTCGAGACGGCTGCTTTTTCTCCCAAGCAGCCGACGGAGTACTCGCCCACCTTCGACTTCGGGCGCGCCTATGGACCGGCTGGATTGTCTCCCAGCTCTTGCCCGCCCGAGCTGCCGCGGGCGCCGCTGCGCGCTCAACCCTTCCGTTGCAGTGTCGACGCGCAGGGAGTCACGCGGGGCCTCATTGTCGACAGCGGCGAGGGGGAGGCAGGGCACAACGCGCTGGTTCCCATTGCGCTGGAATATTTCCTGAGACTGTACGTGGGCCCGCGATAGACCCGCGATGCGTGCGCGTGCGCGCCCATCTCGACGCCGTGCGCGAAGTCGAAGCCAAGGTTGGTCGGATAAGAACGAGGCACCAAGGTGTGTCTGTGGCGCAGGTGCGACGCTCGTGGTCGCCCACATCACCTCCCATCGCGTTCCGTAGCGGCCAATTGAATTGTCATTCACTTCAAGGCATGCGGCTTCGTCGAATGTGAAATCGCCAGGAACGACTCGGCGCAGAGGAGCGCCTTCTCCCGGACTCGCACGCTCGCTGGTTACAGCACCCTCACCCAATTCGGGCGCGGCAGGAAAATCGGCGGCAAGTCCGTCCCTTCCGGCGCGACAGTTCCTGCGTGTTCTGCCGTTGATCCTGATCAGTTTTCTCTTAGGAAGAGCACTAGATTCACGCACTCGAAAGGATGTTGCCGATGCGCACGACGAGTTTAGCTTCGATGATCTTGGTGGCCGGCAGCGCCGCCCTTCTCGCCGTCACCGGTTGCTCGAGCGACGGCGGCGATCCGAATGTGAATCGAACCGGCAGCACGTCGATGACCGGCGGTTCAACCAGCAGCGGCGGCACGGGGACCGGGGGCGCCGGCACAAGTGGTTCCACTGGCGGCACGGGAACGGGCACCGGCGGCACAGGGGCAGGCGGTACCGGCAGCGGTGGATCCACGGGCGGCGCCACCGGTGGAGCCGCAGGATCGACCGGCGGCACAGGTGGAGCGACCGGCGGCACAGGTGGAGCGACCGGCGGCACGGGTGGAGCGACCGGCGGCGCAGGTGGAGCGACAGGCGGCACGGGCGGCGCTACGGGCGGCGCCGCAGGATCGACGGGCGGCACCGGAGGTGCGACGGGCGGCGCCGCAGGATCGACGGGCGGCACCGGAGGTGCGACGGGCGGCGCGGGTGGGGCAACGGGAGGAGCTGGTGGCTCGACCGGCGGTACGGGCGGCACCGGCGGCGGCGGAAGCGGCATGACCTACGACGTCACCACTGGCCCGATCATGCTCGCGCCGGGTGAAGAGCGCATCGTTTGCATCGACAAGAAGCTGCCTACCACCGCGGCGATCGACATGGTCAAGATCACGTCCGACCTGACGCTGGGTGGTCACCATCTGGTTTTCTACAAGAGCGGCGCGACGGCCGAGGTCACCACGCCGTTCACTTGCCAGACGTTCCGCGACATCACGAGCGGTACCGTCCCGCTCTTCATCGCGCAGAAGGCGCATACCGAGCTCAACTTCCCCAAGGGTGTGGCGTACGCGATGCCCGCGGCCCAGATGGTGCGCGTCGAGCTCCATTTCCTCAACGCATCGGCGGCACCGCTCAGCGTGACGGGCACCGTGCACGTCACCGACGCCGTGGCCGGCACGGTCACCGACCACGCCAACCTGATGTTTTACGGGAATACCAGGATCGCCATTCCCGCCCAGAGCATGGCCACCGTCGGTCCCACGTTTCGCAAGTTCGCCTCCGCGGCGCCCAAGATCTTCGGGCTTACCGGACACACGCACCAGCGCGGCACCGGGGTCAGCATCGAGCTTGCGGCAGCGGCGACGGGCACGGCAACCAACGTGTATACGAACACGGATTGGGCGGAGCCGCCCCTCACGATCTTCGATCCTCCGCTCTTGCCCACGGCAGGCCAGGGCTTCCGCTACACGTGCACGTACAACAACCCCACCAACGCGCCCGTCACCTTCGGCGAGGGCGTCAACCAGGAGATGTGCTTCCTGTGGGCGTACTACTACCCGGACATGGGGTTTGACATCGGGCTGAGCCAGTAGCGCGCACCAGCTCGACCCGTCCGTCGACGCTGACGGGCGGGTGAGGCATGATGCAGCGCGCCCATGGCCAGCCTCCAGGACTTGAATCCCACCGGACGCTTCACCGACCGCACCGACGACTACGTCAAATACCGGCCCAGCTACCCCCAGGGGGCGATCGATGCGATCGTCGAAGGGTTCGACGTGCCGCCGTCGCCTGTGGCGGCCGACATCGGCGCAGGGACGGGCATCTCGGCGCGTCTGCTTGGCGATCGGGGGCTCTCGGTCATCGCGGTCGAACCGAACCAAGGCATGCGCGACGCCGCCGCGCCGCATCCGCGCGTCGCGTGGTGCGATGGCACCGCCGAGAAAACCGGACTCGCAGAGCGGGCGGTGGACGTGGTGCTCGCAGCGCAGGCGTTTCATTGGTTTCGGGCCGAAGAAGCGCTCCGCGAGTTTCGGCGGATTCTTCAGCCGGGCGGACGTCTCGCGCTCATGTGGAATCGACGGCGGCACGACGACCCGCTTACGGCGGGCTACCGCGCCGCCATTCTGGAAGTGGGTGGCGACAGCGTGGTCGAGCAAATGGATTTCGATCCCGCCATCGTTGCCAGGTCAGGGCACTTCTCGCCGGCACGCCGCGTGGCGATTCCGTTGGATCAGGCGCTCGATCTCACGGGTCTCCTCGGGCGCGCGATGAGCGCGTCGTACGTGCCCAAGACAGGGCCCGCCGCCGCCAAGGTGACCGAGCTGCTTCGCGAGCTGCACGCTCGCTACGCCGATGGCGACGGTGTCGTCACGCTGAAGTACACGACCGAGGTGTACCTCGCCGAAACGCTGGGAGGGCGGTCGTAGCCATGTCGATCGCCAGCCGCAGGCCGTCGCGCACGCACGAGGTGCTGAACCAAGCGGCGCCTCTCGTCGATTACAACCTTTTCGAAACGGACCCCACGCTCATCGAAGCCGTGGAGCGCGAGGGGGCCGGCTGGGCCGCGGCCGAGCTGCACGCGCTCGGCGCCAAGGTCGGAAGCGAAGAGGTCATCGCCTGGGGATTCCTTGCCAACGACAACCCGCCGATTTTGCATACCCACGATCGTTTCGGATACCGCATCGACGAGGTGGAGTTTCACCCGGCGTGGCATCGGCTGCTCGAGCTATCCGTCGGCGCGGGCATCGCGGGCCGTCCTTGGCGCGATACACGCGCGGGGGCGCACGTCGCGCGCGCCGCAGCGAGCATGCTCGCTTCGCAGAACGAGGCCGGGCACGGCTGTCCGGTCACGATGACCTACGCGTCGGTGCCGGCGCTCTCGGCAGCGCCCGAGATCGCCGCGGCGTGGATCCCCAAGATCACGAGCGACGTCTACGATGCACGTCTTTTGCCGATGGACCGCAAGGCGGGTGTCCTCTTGGGGATGGCGATGACCGAGAAGCAAGGGGGCTCGGACGTCCGCGCCAACACCACCCGCGCCGTCGCCATCGGGCGCGCCGGGCCGGGGGAGGAGTACCTCGTCACCGGGCACAAGTGGTTTTGCTCGGCGCCGATGTGCGACGCATTCCTCATGCTGGCCGCGGCACCGCGGGGTCTCGGCTGCTTTCTTTTGCCGCGATTTCTCCCCAACGGGACGAGGAACGCGTTCTTTTTTCAGCGACTCAAAGACAAGCTCGGCAACCGCTCCAATGCGTCGAGCGAGGTCGAGTTCGACGGCGCGTGGGCGACGCTGGTGGGAGAGGAGGGGCACGGCATTCGCACCATCCTCGAGATGGCGAGCCATACCCGCCTCGATTGCGTGATCGGATCGGCAGCACTGATGCGTCAGGCGCTGGTGCAGGCGAGCCACCACGTTCGGCAGCGGGCCGCGTTCGGCAAACGGCTCATCGAGCATCCTCTCATGCAAAACGTCATCGCCGATCTGGTGCTGGAATCGGAGGCCGCTACCCTCTTGGCGATGCGCCTTGCCCGCGCCTACGACGCGCGTGCCGGCCACTCCGACGAAATCGCCTTTCGCCGCATCGCTACGCCGATCGCGAAGTACTGGGTGTGCAAGCGCGCCATCGCGCACGTGGGAGAGGCCCTGGAATGTCTCGGGGGCAATGGGTTCATCGAGGAATGCATCCTGCCGCGCCTCTACCGCGAGAGCCCGATCAACTCGCTGTGGGAAGGGTCGGGCAACGTGATGTGCCTCGACGTCCTGCGCGCGGCGGCGCGGGAGACGGGGAGCCTGGATGCCCTTTTCGCCGAAATTCAGCTCGCCCAGGGGGTTGACCGGCGGTTCGACGAGCTCGCGACGCGCGTGCGCTCCTGGCTCGCGGAGGGGGACAGAGAAAGGGCGGCGCGAAGGATCACCGAGGGTCTCGCGCTCCTGCTCGAGGGCTCGCTCTTGCTTCGCCACGGATCGCCGGCCATGGCGGACGCGTTTTGCGCATCGCGGCTCGGCGCGGATGCGGGTCGAGGGTTCGGCACGCTCCCCGCGGGCGTCGATCTCGCGGCCATTCTCGGCCGCATGGAGCGTTTCTAGTCGCGTCGCGCGGCGCCGTTGCCGAGAGATGCCAGGACCTCGTCGGTGTTCGCGCCGAGATCGGGCGCCGCCGTGAGGGGCTGCGCGACGAGCGCGGGGGGTGCGCATTGCAGAAGGGTGGCATCGCCCGACACGACGTGACGCTGACGCCCCGCCAGGTGCGGATCGGCGAGCGACTCGGGCACGGTGAGGACGGGGGCCACCGGGAGGCTGCGCCGGTCGAGCACGTCGAGCCACTCGGCCAAGGTGCGTCGCCGTATGGCCCGTGAAATCATGCGCCGCAGCGTGGCGGCTGCCGCGACGCGTGCCAAAAGCGGAAGACCGCGGATCCGCGGCAGCTCGAGGGCATCGCAAAGAGCGACCCAGAATTTGTGCTCGCTCACGATGCCGATGCTGAGCCAGCGGTCGTCGAACGTGCGGTAAAGCGCGTAGTGCGGCAACGCGTGCAGGCGCAACCGAGCCAGCTTTGCATACGCGTCCGAACGCTTCACGCGCTCGCCCAGCGTATCGGCGATGCGCTGCACGCTATCGCTCCCGAGGGCGTCGGAGACTTGGGAGGCGAACGGTCGTAGAAACGCTGGGAGCGCTTGCTCACGACGCCCGAGCTGGCGCCGCAGGGCGGCGATGGAGCGCGAAGGTCGAGCGTCGCTCGGCACGAGCCCCTCTCCCCACACGTAGCTCCACGAGGCGACCGTGTCGACGAGTGCCACATCGATGACACTGCCCGCGCCGTTCTTCGTGCGCGCCAAGAGGGCGGCCAAAATGGCGCTCGTCGCGGTGAGGGCGGAGGAGAGATCGGCCATGGGAATGGCCGGGCTCACCGGGCGATCGTCGGCGTCGCGCGAGAGGTGGCATACGCCGGAGAGCGCCTGGAAGTTGAGGTCGTGCCCCGGGTAGTCGCGATAGGGGCCGTCTTGCCCATAGCTCGACATCGAACAATAGATGAGCCGCGGTTGAAGACGCAGCGCTTGCTCGGCGCTGCACCCGAAACGCGCCATGACCCCGGGGCGAAACCCTTCCACCAGGACGTCGGCGCTGCGAACGAGCTCGTAGAGGGTCGCCCGCGATGCTTCTTCCGTCAGATCGAGGACGACGCTTTTCTTCCCCGCATTGACGATATCGAACAGACGTCCCATGCCGCGCGCCGTGTCACCTTCGGGCGGCTCGATCTTGATGACCTCGGCCCCGAGCGACGCCAAAACGTGGGTCGCGTAAGGTCCGGGGAGATTCTGGGTGAAATCGAGGACGCGAGTTCCCGATAACGGCGGCTGGGCAGGCGGTGACAAGACGGGCGGCATCCTAACCCGCGTTGAGATTCCGTTCACGGATCAATCGGATCGGGCGAACGCATGACCCCCGAGGCGACCGTCATGGACGAGAGAACCCGAGCTTCCTCCCGCACACGATTGTGGTAGCGTCCGGCGGCGTGCCCCCCGGGCGTTGCCGAACGGAGTGAGCCGATGGAATTCAGCATCCCCAGTGAGGTTCAAACCCTGGTTCGAAAGGTGCGCGAGTTCCTCGCCACCGAGGTGATGCCGCTGGAGGCGGTGGTCGCGCGGCGCGGATTTCGAGCCACGCTGCCCGACCTCGGGCGTCTGCGCAAGCAGGTGAAGGAGCTCGGCATGTTCGCACCGCACCTGCCCCGCGACCTCGGCGGACTCGGCCTTTCTCTGACGGATTTTGCGCATGTCTCGGAAGCGTTGGGCCAGAGCTTCCTCGGCCACTACGTCTTCAATTGCCAGGCGCCCGATGCGGGCAACATGGAGCTTCTCCTCTTGCACGGGACGAGCGAGCAGAAAAAGCGCTGGCTCGAGCCGCTCGCGCGGGGCGACATTCGTAGCTGCTTCGCGATGACCGAGCCCGACCGTCCTGGTTCCAATCCGACGTGGCTCGCCACCGCGGCGCGCCATGAGGGAAGTGAGTACGTCATCGATGGGCACAAATGGTTCACCTCGGGGGCCGACGGCGCCTCGTTTACCATCGTCATGGCGGTCACCAATCCCGATGCCGCGCCCCACCTGCGCGCGAGCCAGATCATCGTCCCCATTCCGCACGCAGGTTTCGAGCTGATCCGCAACGTGCCGGTCATGGGGCATCCCGGCGAGGACTATGAAAGCCACGGCGAGGTGCGGTTTACGGCGTGCCGTGTTCCCGAATCGCATCGCATCGGTGAGGAAGGCGCTGGTTTCGTGCTGGCGCAAGAGCGCCTCGCCGCGGGGCGTATCCACCATTGCATGCGCTGGATGGGTATCTGCGAGCGCGCTTTCCAGCTCATGTGCGAGCGCGCGGTCAGCCGCCTGATCGCACCGGACAAGCCCCTCGCGACGCGGCAGACCATCCAGGACTGGATCGCCGAATCCCGCGCCGAGATCAACGCGGCGCGCCTCATGGTCCTGCAAGCCGCTTGGAAGATCGATCGCGAAGGAGGCTACGCCGCGCGCGAAGAGATCTCGGTCATCAAATTCTACGCGGCCGGCGTGCTGCAGCGCGTCCTCGACCGTGCCATTCAAGTGCACGGCGCGCTCGGTATCACCGACGATACGCCGCTCGCCTACTGGTATCGTTTCGAGCGCGGAGCGCGGATCTACGACGGCGCCGACGAGGTACACAAGTCGGTGGTCGCCAAACGAATCCTCCGCGGATACGGCTTTTCGGTGAAGTCATGAGCGCACCAACCTCCGTCTCGATCGACACCGCCAAGCCGGTGCGCTCCGGAGAGGAGCTCGATCTCGCGCGCCTCGAGCCCTACCTGCGCGAACGGGTGCCCTCCTGGGACGGCCCGCTGGCGCTGGCGCAGTTTCCGGGCGGACACTCGAACCTCACTTACCTCCTGCAGCTCGGTGATCGCCAGGCCGTGCTGCGGCGCCCCCCTTTCGGGAGCAAGGTCAAGACCGCCCACGACATGGGAAGGGAGTATCGCATCTTGTCGCGACTCCCCGCGGTGTACGCCAAGGCGCCGCGCGCGCTCCTCTACTGCGAAGATCTCGCCGTCATCGGCGCCCCTTTTTACCTCATGGAGCGGGTAGAAGGCGTCGTTTTGCGCGGCCCGCGGCCGAAAGGCGTCACGCTCGACGAGACCACGATGCGCCGCATCTCCGAAAATACGCTCGACGGACTGGCCGAGCTCCACGCGGTCGACTACGCCGCGGCCGGTCTCGGTGATCTCGGGCACCCCGAGGGGTACGTGGCGCGGCAGGTGACGGGCTGGTCGGAGCGCTACGTGAAATCGCGCACCGACGACATCCCGGAGATGGAGAGTGTCGCGCGGTGGCTCGCCGATCATCAACCGGAGCGAAAGCCCGTCGCCACCCTCATTCACAACGACTTCAAGTACGACAATCTCGTGCTCGATCCCGCCGATTTGACCCAAATTCGCGCCGTCCTCGACTGGGAGATGGCCACCGTGGGCGATCCGCTCATGGATCTCGGCACGACCCTCGGTTACTGGATTGACCCCGATGACGCCGAGGCGATGCGTCTTCTCCCTTTTGGCCCGGCTTCGTTGCCCGGCAATTTGAAGCGCATCGACGTCGTCGCCCGCTACGCCAAGACGACGGGGCGTGACGTCGGTGACCTGCTCTTTTATTACGCTTACGCGACGTTCAAGGTGGCCGTCATCGTGCAGCAAATTTATTTTCGCTATAAGCAAGGGCTCACCCACGACGAGCGTTTCGCGGCCATGATCTCCGCGGTTCGGATCCTCGCCTGCCAAGCGGCGCGCGCCGTGGAGCTCGGACGCATCGACCGTCTCGGCGGATGACGGGCGCCACCGCCCGCCGCGGGCCCGATCCGATCAGTCGAAAACGGCCTTGGAAAGGCAGAAATTCTTGTTGAGCCACCGGTCGGTGATCACTTCGAATTTCTTGGGATTGCCGAGCTCCGTCTTCAGCCCGGCGGTGCGCCCGAGATCGGTCACGAACCACATGGTCTTGGTTCCGCGTTCGCGCTCTTTCTTGATGTATTCGGCGAAACCGGTGCCGCTGGTGAACGCTGCCACGTGGTTGCCGCTATAGAAGTTTTCGCCTTTCCAGTCCATGTGGTAGGCGACCAGCGGTTCGGCATCGCTTCCGCGCCCTTGGTAGTAGGCTTCGATGACTTCGCGCTGTCCCCAGTGAGGCGCCGCCTTGGGAAGATAAAAGTCGAGCCCCCAAGCGGCAAAGACGAGGGACGTGCCGACCAGGAGGACGACGATGTGACGGCGTAGCCGCGCGACCATCAGCAGAAGACAGAGCAGCGCGGCGAAGATGGCAACCCCCGCGAACACGCTGCCGAAGTCGATCGATTCGGGCCATTGCCGGGTGTAGTTGTACGTAAAGAGCTGCATGAGCCGAGCTTGCCCGGAGTTGTCGCGGGGATTGGTCTTGGCCGCCAGATCGCGACCAACGACGGCCAGCACGATGGCCGCGGCGACGGCGGCGCCGGCCAAGAGCGCCTCTTCGTGGGAAAAGGTGCGCGCGGCTTCGGCGGAGGCGGGGGGCGCCGTGTCTTCACGGCGCCCGAGCTTGCGTACGCAACCAACGACGAGGACGAGTCCCGCCGCGACGACCAGAGCTCCGAGCCACGGCAAGGCCGGCGCGATGCTCCCTTCGCGCGGCACGAAGCCGTTCACTTTGCCGGGGAACATCAGCGTGAGCCCATAGACCATCGCCAAACAGGCAGACCCCATGCCCGCGTAGTAGAGGAGGGCGTTCGGGAGCGAACGCCCTCCCACCGCAATTTGCCCGTCGCGATGGAGGCTGCCCGGCCCCAGGAGGCGATCCACGAGAATCCCGGTCAGCATCGCGATCGGCGGCACGGCGGGAAAGATGTAGTGGTGGAACTTCGTCAGCACGGCGGTGAAGAGCGCGAAGGCAAAGACGAACCACATGGCGAGAAAAACGGAGACGTCCCCCTCCCCCTGCGCGGCGTCGTCGCGACGGCGCGCCCACCATACGAGTGCAGCCGGCGCAAGCCCCGTCCAGGGAAAGAGCGCATAGCCGAGCTGCCAAATGTAAAAGCGGAAGCTTACGTCGTCGCCCTCGTTCGTGTCATGCACGTGCACCATCGCCCGCTTGTACATGTCATGAAAGATGAGACGATCGGTGAACTCGTGACCGTGGCGCACGTACATGGCCACGTACCAGGGGAGCGCCACGGCGGCGATGATGAGAAGGCCGCTCAACACTTCGAGGCTCAGCAGCTTGGTCCACTTGCGGGTTGCAGCGACGTAGAGGAACGTCACGCAAAGAGGAAGGCCGAAGCCGGCCGGCCCTTTACCGAGCGTCGCGACAGCGCAGAAGTACCAGGCGGCGAGGAAGTACAAGCGCTGCGCACGTCGCTCGCCCCAATTCAAATAGAGAACGATCGCCAAGGTCGCGGCCCACAAGACGCCTTGCGCCGCCGGTTGGAATCCGGGAAACGCTGGCTCGACGTTGTGACAAGCCTCGTTGCCCGGCAATCCACAGTTGCCCTTGGATCCAGCTGCAAACTGGTCGGCGCGAAAGCGGAAACCGGGCATGTCGGGCAGCCAGGAAAGCTCGGCATTGCGCGACCAGAGGTAGAGGATCTGGGGCAGGGCCGTGAGCAGGATGACGCCGAAGACTAGGTGGTATCCGCTGAGCCGCCACTTCGTCCCGCGCACCGTGATCTGGTAGGCCTTGACCTGCAGATCGCCGTCGGTGTGCATGCCCAAAAGGATCAGCCCCATCGCCGCCGAGAGCGCCGCGACGAGCGGCATGTCGGTCATGGTCTGGTGCGAGAGCAAGAACCACTGCGGCATGGTGGCCAGGATCAGCGCCCCCAACATGCCCGCGCGCCGCCCGTAAACCTTGGCCACGCCTTTGTAGAGAAAGTAGAGGGCGACTATCGTCATGATGAAGACCGGCATGCGCGTTGCCCATTCCGGCCACGGCGTGTGCCCGTCGACGCGCGCCAGCATGCGCCCCGCGCGCCAATCGGCGCCGAGGAGCCCCATCGACAGCGCCTGCACCCAGAAGTCGAGCACGGGCTTCGACCAGAACCACCCTTCAGTCGCCCACCAGGTGGAAATCCAGTCGTTGCGCGAGAGCATCTCACGCGCCACTTCGCCGTAGTGGGTCTCCCAGGGATCGAGCAGGGAGAAGCTCCCCATCATGGGCAGATAGAGCAGCGTCCCAGCGAGGATCACCAAAAAACCATGGCGCTCGTAGAGGCGCCGCGGACGTCCCGTCTCGTCCGTGGCCCACGGACCGAGCGCGACACCGACGCGGTAGACACAGACGACGAGTGCCACGAACGACGCGGTCACGAGAAATCCGGTGCTGGCGACCGAGAGCCCCCCTCGCACGCGCGCGGCCACGAGGCCGAGCGTGACGCCGAGCGCCGCCAGCGTGGCAAGGAGCGGCCCTTTGAGCTCGGCCAATGACGTGCGCTGGGCGACGCTTTCGTCGGGGTCGTCGAAGCTGCCCACGAAATCGAGAATGCCGAAGCTCGCGACCGCGACCGCCACCAGGCCGAGGAGAATCCCCCAGCGCAGCTGCGCTTCGGCGGCCATCAGCGTGAACGCAAAAAGCCCCCCCACCAGCGCCGTCAAACCGCCGCGCACCAGGCGCGGGCGATTGCCCTTGTTGCCAAGAACGATTTTGGCTTTCAAGAGGTTTCGTACCATCGTAAAGAGGGACGCTTTTCGTTGAGCCGATCCGTTGGCGTGAATGCACGCTTCGTCACCGGGCGAAAGCATTGCATCGCTCGGCGGCTCGCTGGACGCGGAACGGTCGTTATCGCTTGCTCGCGCGCCGGGAGCAGACAAAGCTTCACTCCCCCTTGCAGCGTCGTGAAAAAGGGAGTCTTCCTGAGCCGCCTTGGCGCCCGACTCGAGATGGTCTTTCTGTCGTTCTGTCATTCGCGGTACGAAGGAGTTCTCAGATACCTTCCTCTCCCAGCGCCTTCAAGCTCGATCGGCACTTTCATGCTGATAACGCGCCAGCCCTTTCCAAGCCTGGACGGCTTGCACCTTTGTCATTAACGTCTCGCCCCCAATGTCCGCGTCCAACGAACCGCTAGTGCACGCCGATGCAGAAATCGCCGCGACCGGAGCGAGCGATGAGCGCGAGAGTCCGAGCGCTCCTTCCCCTCGGCCGATGAGCGCGGCAAGGCCGGCCCAGCGCGACGCGTGGGCATTTCCCGCCGCGGTCGTCGTCAGTCTGCTCTTTCTCGCTGGCCTCGCCAGCAAGAGCGGCATTTGGGACCCCTTCGAGCTCAACGTGGCGGAGCTGTCTCGCCGCATCGCCGTCAACGCTTTCGGAGCCCGCCTGGTGCTCGAGGGAGCGGACAACTCCATGCCCAAGATCGGCGAGCTCGGCCGCGGCGAGCTGCCCTTCGATTCCATCGCCCTCGGACTGCGCTTTTTCGGTTTGCACGACTGGGCCGGGCGGGCGCCGCTGGTCGTGTGGGGGCTGCTCGGCGTGCTCGCGCTCTACTGGCTTCTCGCTCGACTCGTCGACCGCCGAGCGGGCCTCTATGGCGCGGTGATCCTGTCGACCATGCCACTCTATTTTTTGCACGCGCGCACCATGCTCGGCGAAATCGTGACCATGGCCGCCTTTTCCATCGCCACCTCCGGGCTCGGCATCGCCACCTTCGATCGCCCTGGGTCCTGGCGCATGCGCACGGTCGCCCTCGTCGTCGGCTTCATCGGTTTGGGAGCCGGCTTCATGTCGCGCGGTCTTCTCCTCGGAATCGCGGCGCCCGCTCTCGGCGTCGGCCTCGCCTGGGGGGTGACCCTCTCCGCAGGACCACCGCGAAAAGAGCTCTTCGGTGACATCGCGGGACTCCTCGCGCTTGCCGTCGGTCTGGGGGCAACCGCGTTCGGCGTGAGCGCATTCTTGCGCGCTACCTCGACCGAGTACTCCATGCTCGTCGGCGCGACGATCGTGAACCAGCCCCGGTTTCCGACATTCGACTACGTGATTCATTACCTCGGTCACTCCCTTCTTCCGTGGAGCGCCTTCATCCCTTTCGCCGCCGGCCGCCTCTTTCGCAGCCCGACCCCGCTCCAAGCGCAGGACGAAGACGCGGAGCATCGTGCCAGCGCGGCGCGACTCCTCGTTCTCGTGTCCAGCACCGTCGCCTTCGGGCTCTATTCGCTGATGGCGCCGCGCGTCGGTTATCTCGCCTTTGGCGCGCCTTCGCTCTTGGCCGCCATCGCCGCCATCGCCATCGTCGATTTCGACGAAGGAGCTCCGGCCTCCCCCGCACTGGCCGTAGGGGTGGCCGTCTTCGTGGCGCTGTTCCTCCGCGACTACAACATGTTCCCGGAAAAAGGATTTTCGGCTTTTGCCGTCAACGCTCCCACCTTTCCGGAAGCGTTCAAAGCGCGCGCGGAGACGCTGATCATGGCCTGCTCTGGCCTCTTCGCGTTCATCGTGTTCTTCACCTGGCTCGAAGAGCAGCGGCGCCCTTGGTTCCAGGTCGGCGAATACCTGGCCTGGCCGCGCATCGTCGCCCAGGTGGTGGGGAAGAAGATCGCGCTGCTGGCGGCGCTGGTCGAGGTGATTCTGATCATCGTCGCTGTCGCGAGTTACGTCGGCCTCCACTTCACCCACTCCAAATACCTGCTCGGGTTGGGTCTTCGCGAAAGGGTGGCCCTCCTCAACGGCTTTTGGGTCGTGCCCGCGATTTTGCTGGTGCCGGTGTGGGGTGTCATGTTGCTGCGTGACGCATTTCGCCTGTTCTTCGACAAGACCAGGATGTCCCGCGGCATGGCCACGGTGGTGGCAGGGCTCGTCTGCGGGGGTGTGCTCAGCTTCGTCTACTATCCCGCCCTGGCCGCCCAGCTCTCGCCCAAGGAGATCTACGAGAGTTACCGCACCCTGCATGGTCCGGGCGAGCCGCTCGGTCTTCTCGGCGTGGGCGGCAAGACTGCCGCATATTACTCGGGGGGCAATGTCAAAATTCTGACCGACGTCCAGGGCGCCTACAACTGGCTCACCGAGTCGACCGAGCGCCGCTGGCTCGGCGTACGCAACGACGACCTCGCCAAGCTCAACTCGCTCTACCGCGCGGGCGCCGGCGCGGGCGCCAAAGCGAGCCTCCCCGTGCTGGACGCGCGCTCGGGGCAGATCTTGCTCGTCTCCAACAAACTCTTGTCCAGTGAAGGAAGCCAGAATCCCTACGGCAACTTCGTCTTCGACAAGGAGCCCGCCATCGGAAACCGCGTCGAGGTCAACCTCCAGGACACGCTGCTCTCGCTCGGCTGGGACATCACCGATACGTCGGGAGAGCGCGTCCCCTACATCGTACCGGCGCGCAAATACCGCTTTCGCCTCTATTACAAGGTGCTCGCGCCGCTGAAAGCGGAGTGGGAGACGTTCGTGCACATCGAGGGACAGAGCCGGCGCTTCAACGCCGACCACAAGACGGTGCAAGGCAAGTATCCGCTCAGCCTCTGGCAGCCGGGAGACTACATCGTCGACGAACACGAGTTTTCCCTGGAGCCGAACTTCGCCCCCGGCGCGTACGCCGTGCGCTACGGCCTTTTTTCGGGGGACACGCGCCTCAAGGTGCAAACGGGAGAGCACGAGGACAACCGCATCATGGGGGGCACCGTCAACGTGCAGTGAACGGCGGTTCGGCGCCCTTCGCATCGCTGTCCCAACGTGGTAAACACTCGCCGATGACGGCTCGAATCTCACTCGAAGGAAAAGTGGCCATCATCACCGGCGCCAGCCGTGGAATCGGCGAGGCCTTCGCCCGCGCGTTCGCCGCGAACGGCGCGTCCGTCGCGCTCGCTGCCCGAAAGCCCGAAGCGCTCCACCAGGTCGCCGCGTCGATTGGGGAACGGGCCATCGCCGTGCCGACCCACACCGGCAAGGAAAGCGATTGCGTGGCGCTCGTCGCCAAGACCATCGAACGATTCGGGAAGGTCGACGTCCTCGTCAACAACGCCGCCACCAACCCTTATTTCGGGCCGCTGCTCGGCATCGACATGGGCGCCTGGGACAAGACCTTCGAAGTCAACCTCAAGGGGTATTTCTTCATGGCCCGCGAAGTGGCGCGCCATCTGCAGGGTCGCGACGAGAAGAAAGGGTCGATCATCCACGTCAGCAGCGTCAACGGCCTCGAAGCGGCGCCGCTGCAGGGCGTCTATGGGATGACCAAGGCCGCCGTGATCTCCATGACCAAAACCATGGCCTTCGAGCTTGCGTCATCGAGCATCCGCGTCAACGCCATCGCCCCCGGCCTCGTCGACACGCGTTTTGCCAGCGCCATCGTCTCCAACGACGAGATCGTCGCCGGTGTCGTCAAAAAGACGCCCCTCGGTCGCTACGCCACGCCCGATGAAATTGCGGGCGCCGCCGTGTACCTCGCCAGCGACGCGTCCAGCTTCATGACCGGCCACACCATGGTCGTCGACGGCGGAATGACGATTTCGTAGCTCGTCAGAACTGCACGTTGACGACGTCCATTTTGGCGTGCGAGGGAAAAGCGAGCTTGCGCACTTCTTTGGCAATGCAGATCTCGACCTCGGGCACGGACGGCTCGGTCGCGACGGTGACACCGACGGCCAGACCGTTCTGCACCGCCGCGCAGATACGGAGCTTGCTGCTGCCCGGAAGGGCGCACGGCTCGAGATAGGTTCCCCGGTTGAGCACCGCCGCAAAATCGTTGGCGCTGAGATCACTCGCACCCCGCGCGCCGACGTTGATCTCTTCGACGTAGGATTCCCGCGCTTGCTCGCACGTGGTTCCATCGGAGGAACCCTTGCCCGATGCGGTGGCCGGCGTCGGTCCCTTCACCGTCTCCGGCGCGAAGGTTGGCTCGGGCGCACGGGGACGTGCCGCGCCGCTGCTCGAGCCACCGCAGCCGCTCAGGAGGAAGAGGCCCAGCGCGACGAAACGCAGGTCGATTGGCATGCCCGATTTCTACATTGGCTGGTCGCGTGGGAGCAAGCGCCGGATTGGCCAAGACGAGCTTTCCGCGCAGCCCGAGCCGCACGAAATCTCAATACCCGTGGAGCTGCGCGAAGCGGTTTCGGTGGTAGGCGGCCGTTCCGAAGGTCATCTCCGCCACGCGTGCCCGCTTCAAAAAAAGGCCGATATCGAGCTCGTCGGTCACGCCCACCCCGCCATGCATTTGAACGGCTTCGTTGGTCACCGCCACGAAGGTGTCGGAAGTACGCGCCTTGGCCACACTGGCCACCGCCGCGAGGTCGGGACGCGCTGCGTCGACGGCGCGAAGCGCGTCGAGAACGATCGATTTCGACAGCTCGATCTCGCAGAAAAGGTGAGCGGCTCGATGCTTCAAGGCTTGGAACGATCCAATGGGCACACCGAATTGCTTGCGCGTCTTCAAATAGGCAATCGTACGATCGAAGACCTCTTCGATGCTCCCCAGCATTTCCGCGCAAAGTCCGACGGTGGCCCGATCGAGCACGGCGTCGACGACGTCCGCGCCCGCGCCGGGCCGTCCGATGATCTCACGCGCGGGCGTAGCGGCGAAACGCACCCGCGCTGCATTGCGCGAGTCGACCATGTGCGTGCGGGTCACGGAGATACCGGGCGCGTCGGCCGGGACGAGAAGCAAGGTAAGGCCGGCGCGGTCGGCGGGCGCGCCCGCCGACCGCGCCACGACGATGAAGTCGTCGGCCACGTGCCCGTCGAGCACGAAGGTCTTCTCCCCCGATAACCGGAACCCATTTTCGTCCGGTTCGGCCTTGGCGGCAACTGCGTAGGGTGCAAAGCGCGGCCCTTCGTCGTGCGCGAAAGCCAGGATGCGGGTGCCCGCGCAGACGCCGGGCAAGAGCGCTCGGTTTTGTTCGGGCGACCCCCCCCCGAGCAGCGCGCTGGCGCCGAGCAAAACCGTCGAAACGAGAGGCGTGGGGACGAGCGTCCGCCCGCATTCCGCGAGCACGAGTCCGAGCTCGGCGAAACCGAGCCCGGCGCCCCCGTAGGCCTCGGGGATCGCCATCCCCAGGAGCCCGAGGCTTGCCATCTCTTTCCAGAGATCACGCGAAAAACCGACCGCGTCCGCCGCATCGCGCAGCGCGCGCTGGTGGGCGACGGGAGCACGCTCGCCGAGGAACGATTTCGCCGTCCGGCGAATCGACTCCTGTTCTTCGGTCAGCACGAACGACATGGAAAAAGGGTTCCTCGCAGAAGACAGCGCTGCTCAGTCCGGCAAACCGAGCACACGCTTGGCAATGATGTTGAGCTGGATCTCGCTGGTCCCCCCTTCGATGGAGTTGGCACGCGACCGAAGCCAGGCGCGCGTGCGCGCGAGCTCGCCCGCGGCAAACCCCTCCCCCTCCCAGCCGAGACCTTGGTAGCCGAGAATCTCGACCATGAGCTCGCGGCGGCGCTTGTTCAGCTCGGTGCCGTACAGCTTGAACATCGACGACTCCGGGCCCGGCCCTCGCCCCGCTTCGGCGGCTTCGGCCGACCGGCGCAGCGTGATCTTGTTGCAATAAAAGTCCATGTTCGCCTGCACGATGCGGTCGCGCAGGGCGGCATCGGAAAGGGGGCCCTCGGCCGGCCCGAGGTAACGCCGCGCCACGCCTTCGAGCGTCTCCTCGTCGGGAAAGTTGTCGCGCATTTCGGAGATGAGGGCGCGCTCGTGCTGGAGGAGTCGCTTGGCGATGGTCCACCCCACGCCGGCGTGCCCGACCAGATTTTTTCGCGGCACGCGCACTTCATCGAAGAAGGTCTCACAGAAAGGGGAGTTTCCGCTGATGAGCCGAATGGGGCGCGCCGTGATACCGGGCGACGCCATGTCGATGAGCAGAAAAGAAATGCCCGCATGCTTGGGCGCGCTGGGATCGGTACGCACGAGGCAGAACATCCAATCGGATCGGTCGGCGTGCGAGGTCCAGATCTTGTGACCGCTGACGACGTAGTCATCGCCGTCGAGCGCCGCCCGCGCGGCCAGGCTCGCCAGATCGGATCCCGCCCCCGGCTCGCTGTACCCCTGACACCAGCGTATCTCGCCGCGCACGATGGGCGGAATGTGCTCGCGCTTCTGTTCTTCGCTGGCGAACTCGAGCAGCACCGGCCCCAGCATCCACACGCCGAAACTCTTGAGCGGCCGCCGGCACCCGAGCGAATGCATCTCGTCGGTGAGCACCAGCGCTTGCTCGGGGGAAAGTCCACCCCCGCCGTACTCGCGGGGCCAGGTGGGCGCCGTCCACCCGCGGGCGGCCATGCGATCGAGCCACACCTTTTGATCGGGGTGGTCGAAGACGGGACGGCGGCCGCCCCAGACCTCATCGTCCTCGTTCATCGGGGTACGCATCGTGGCCGGGCAATTCTCGACGAGCCAGGCTCTCACTTCGGCGCGAAAGCTCGCCAGACCGTCGGCTTGGGCCGCGCGCGCGGAATCTGCGTGGGACATTGCAGTGGACGCAACTCAAACACGCTTCTCCGAGCCGTGCAAGCTCGGAACGGCTTATTTTACAGCGGGGTTGACACTCATAGTGAAACATGTTTCACTTTTGTGCGTTTCAAAAAAGCCGAGGCCAGCGATGAGCAAAAGTCGATATCCCTTTCCGCGCTATCCCAACGGATGGTTCCAAGTGGCCTACTCGGACGAGCTTGCTCCGGGTGGCGTCATGCCCCTCGAGTATTTCGGCCAGCACATGGTGCTCTACCGGGGAGAAGACGGGCAGCCCTTCATGCTCGACGCGTATTGCCCGCACCTCGGAGCGCACCTCGGGCACGGCGGCAAGGTCGTCGGCAATTGCATCAAGTGCCCCTTCCACTCCTGGAAGTTCGACGGCACGGGCCAGTGCGTCGAGGTTCCGTACTCGCAGCACATTCCCCCCAAGGCCAAGGTCAAAGCCAACTGGCACATCCGCGAGGTGAACGGCCTCATTCTCGCTTGGCACCACCTGCAGGGCAAGGCGCCGGAATGGCACATCCCGGTCAACGAGGAATACCAGCACGATCTCTGGACTCCCTACGAGCGGCGGCGCTGGAAGATCAAGACGCACAACCAAGAAATGGCGGAGAACGCCGTCGATTCGGCGCACTTTCACTATGTGCATGGCACCATGGAGATGCCGAAATCGAACGCCACCGTCGAAGGGCACATCCTCAAGGTGCAATCCGGCACCATGATGCGCACCCCGATGGGCAAGGCCGAGGGGTCGATCGAGAGCCACAGCTACGGTTTTGGCTACTCGCTCACCCGCTTCAAAGGGATCGTGGAGACGCTGCTCGTGGCGAGCCAGACGCCCATCGACGACGATTACGTCGACGTCCGCTTCTCCTTCAGCGTGAAGAAGCTCGTCACCGGTGACGTCACCAGCACCGTGGGAGCCGCGTTCATCCGCGAGATCGAGCGACAGCTCGCGCAGGACATCCCCATCTGGGAGAACAAGATCTACGTGACGCCGCCGCTCGTCGTCGACAACGACGGACCCATCGGCATCTTCCGCCGCTGGACCAGGCAGTTCTACAGCGAGGCGGACAGCGCGTCCGCAGGAGCAGACGCGCGCGCCACGGCGTAGATTCTCAGAATTGCGCTGACGTCGCCCGATCAGCCGCCGTCGGTATCGGCGTCGTCCGGTCCCGTGTCGGTGGCGACGTCGCTTCCGGCGTCGGGAGAGCTGTCCGGTCCGCCATCCGGTGTCGTCCCATCGGGGCCGGCATCCGGTGCAGCGCCGTCGGGCGCCGCTGCGTCGGGGCCGTCGGCATCGCCGCCGTCGGGCTGGGGCTCGGGCCTGGGCTCCGCCTGGGGCTCCGGTGGCGGCGGACATACGAGCGTCTCCGGGATCTCCTTGTGAACGGCTTGTATCGAGCGTAGGAAATTGACGATTTCCTGCGCCACGCCGGCGTCGACGCGTCCCGCGAACATCGGCATCCGGCCGCAGAGCAGCTGCCCCTTCTCGTTGATGCCGTTCATGAAGGCATTGATGATCTGATCGTCGGTCCAGCAGCCGAGACCCGTCATCGGATCGGGCGTGAGGTTCGCGGGGAACACGCCGGCCTCGTTGACGATAGACGTCAATCTGCCGGAGAGGATGAGTCCCGCGTCGACCGGTTCGTCTTGGTGGCAGTTTGCGCAGCGGAGCGATTGCACGGCCATCATGCCGATGGCGCCGTCGCGCGCGGCGTCCCCGCCGCCCACGCAGTTGCCGCCTTCTGGCGTGCCCGTGTCGGGCGCGGCGTCGGACCTGCCGTCGGGCGCGCCACTCTCGGGCGTGCCACTGTCGGGGGGACGGGTGTCCGCACTCGCGTCGGGTGTTCCGGCTTCACGCTGATCGACGACGCTGCCGTCGCTCGTCACGTCGGTTCCGACGGAGACGTCGCTGCGCGTGTCGCCTCGGGCGTCCGTGGCGGCGTCCGCTACGGGGTCCGGCTCGTCTTCATCCGTGCAGCCGGCAAGCCCGAACGCACAAGACGCCGCCAGACCTACCCATGCAACCCTACCCCATCGAAGTCCCAAACGCGCCACAGTGACCTCCACTTTGCTAAAAGGCGCCGCAGCATCCTCCTACTATGCTTCTTGCGTCAAGCGCGAAGTGGCTCGGGACCGGTGTGTGCTTACTTCTTTCCTTTCAAATGCTTCTCGAAGAAGTCCATCGCGTGGCCAATCTGTAACACCTTGTTTTCGCGCTTCTGTGCGCCGTGGCCTTCGTCCGGGAAAATGATGAGCGGGCTTTTGACGCCGCGTTTTTCGAGCTCATCGTGCATTTGAATCGCTTCGCCTACGGGCACGCGCGGATCGTTGGCGCCCTGAATGAGCAGGAGCGGCGCGCGTACTTTGTCGATGTACGTAATGGGCGAAAGTTTCGCCAACGCGTCGGCGTCTTTCTCCAGATCGCCGTATTCGCTGGCGCGGAGCCTGCGGCGGTAGGGGGCGGTATTCTTCAAGAAAGACGTGAGACTGCTCATACCGACGATGGCGACCCCCGCATCGTACGTACCGGCAAACATCGTCATGGCGACGAGCGTCGAATAGCCGCCGTAGCTTCCGCCGTAGACGCCGACCTTGGGCTCTTTGCCGCCTTCGGAGAACGTCTTGCGCGCATACTTGGCGGCGTCCTCGATGTCGGAAAGGATGTCGAGTCGCTTGGGGCCGTCGTCGGCATGGAGCCACGTCTTTCCGTAGCCGTCGCTGCCGCGCACGTTCGGCTCGAGGAGGATGAACCCGGCATCGACCACGATCTGCGCGCCGGGGTTGAAGCCAGGTCGCGACTGGCCCTCGGGTCCGCCGTGGAAAAGGACGAGCACCGGGCAGGGCGCAGGATCGCAGTGCTCGGGTTTGCGTACGAGCACGGGAATCGACGTGCCGTCACGCGCCGGATAAGTCTCGACTTTGGCGGATACGAAACGCGTGGTGTCGATTTCGGGGGAGCTGGGAACGACCCACTGCACGAGTGCTTTGGTGTTCCAATCGTAGACATACGTCTTGGTGGGGCTCGTGGCGGTGGTCGCGTTGAGAACGGTGTAGCGGCCATCGCGCGAGGTCGCTCCATAAGAAACGTGCTCGGCGCCAGGGAAATCGGGCATCTTGATCTCGGCCCAGGTGCGGGCGTCGACGACCTTGAGGCGCTGGTATCCGCCGTTATTGACGGTGCTAAAGACGTGGCGCCTCGGCTCGTCGAGATCGAAATCCTCGATGTCGTGTTTGGGGTCGAGGAGGGCGGGGGCAAACTTGCCGTCCTTGAAACGGTACACCGCGCGAAACTCGCCGAATTTGGGCGTTCGCACCACGACCTCGCCCGGCGCGGCGCCGTACTGCGCCGTGTACTCTTCCTGTTCGCCTTGACCGAAGAGCGGCGTGAGCTTCTTCGTCGCCGGGTCGAACTCATAAAACTCGCGCACCAGCTCGCCCAGTGATTTGACGAGCAAGAGACGGCCGTCCTTCTGATGATCGGCGACGTTCCAAAGCCCGTCCTCGCCGAAGACGAGCTCCTTGGTTGCGCCGGCGATGTCATAACGATAGATGGCGTAAGCGTCTGCTTTGCGATCGTTGGCGGCGAAATAGATCGACTTGGAATCGCTGGTCGTAAACTGGTACTTGGTCTGGACGCTCGCCTTGTGCTGGATGGTGCGAAGAGGGCCCCCCTGGGGATCGAGCAGGTAGAGGCCGGGGTTCTCCTCACCTTTGCGATCGCGGACCACGACGAGCCATTTGCCGTCGGGGGTAACATCGACGAGGCGGGTGACGTCTTCGCCCCCCGTGAGCTGCACCGGAAAACGACGGGGTCCGTCGAGCTTCCAGATCTGGGGGACACCCGTCACCGACCAATTGAAAAACATGGTCTTGCCGTCGGGGGAGAGGCGACCGCTGCCGGGAGCTCGAATGTCGAGCATCGTTTGGATATGCCGGCTCACTTCGCCGGACAGCGGCTTCGGAGCGTAGGCAGCGAGCAGGTCGGGGGGGACGCTCGCGACGCCGAGACCGCTGTAGCCAGCCGCGGGGCCGGGCGTTGCAGCAGGCGCGGATGTCAGCGCGGCTGGCGACGCGGTGAGCGGCGCCGTCGTCGGCTCCGGGAGCTGCGGGGGCGGCGAGCTCGCCCCGCACGACAAGGTCGACGCGAGCGCCGCGGCCAGTGCAAATGTCGATGGTTTCCCGGCGAAGATCATGGTTTTTGCGTTCTACACCAGAAGCCCCTGCGTGCCCATGGCCGAGCTGCTCGTCGCGCGGAAGGCTCCGATGATCGATCTGGCACCGAGAATCTGACAGAGTAATGCTAGGACATCGAGAGAATGTCCAACGCACCTCGCTGGTTTACTGACGCGCTGGCTGCACCCTGCGAGCACCACACCGTCGATGTCCGCGGCACGCCGATCCACTACCTCGCCTGGGGCGACCCGGCGAAACCGGGGCTCGTCCTCGTCCACGGCGGGGCGGCGCATGCGCAATGGTGGTCGTTCATCGCGCCTCTCTTGACGCGTCAGTACCGCGTGGTGGCCCCGGATCTCGCCGGCCATGGAGATAGCGGAACGCGCGATCACTATGCCCGCAGTGCTTTCGCCGACGACGTGATGGCCGTCATCGACGACGCCCATTTCATCGGACCTCCCGTCCTTGCCGGCCACAGCATGGGGGGGCTCGTCACCATCGTGGCCGCGTCGCTCTACGGCCCACGCCTCGCCGGCGCCATCATCGTCGACGCTCCCGTCCGAAAGCCCGACCCCGAGAGCGAGGACCGCGCCGACAGCGGGCCCGCGCGCTCGGTGCGCGTTTATCCCGACCTTGCCACCGCCCTCGGCCGTTTCCGTCTACTGCCTTCGCAGCCTTGCGAAAACGATTACATCCTCGAGCACGTGGCGCGCACGTCGGTGCGCCAGGTCGAAGGGGGCTTTCGCTGGAAATTCGATCCACGCGTGTTCGCCGACCTTTCGCTGGAGTCCATGCACGTCTATTTGGCCAGCGTGCGCTGCCGCGTGGCGCTCGTGCGTGGGGAGCTGTCGGTCGTGGTCCCCCCGGAGACGGGGGAATACATGTACGAGCTCTTGGAACGCAATGCGCCAGTCGTCGAAATTCCCGAGGCCCATCATCACGTCCTTCTCGACCAGCCGCTCGCCTTCGTGACGGCCATGCGCGCCCTTTTGGCCGATTGGGAGCATTCGACGCCCATCCGGCGCGGCCAGCAGTCGGCGCCGAAAAATCCTTAAGCTTGGGGCCCGCCGACCGTTCGGGGGCTTCAATGAGCCTATCGGTTGGCAGTTGTGTGGGTGCGGTGTCACCCGAGAACGTTTCCGAGGCCGCGTCGGGGACGGACCAAGTCCAAGGGGAAGCGGCCGTCAGTATGCTGAAGAAGGCGATGGAGACCGACGCGAGCATCGTCCAGACGCTCATCGCCAGCGTGACCGGTGTCGGACAAAATCTCGACGTCAGCGGCTGAGAAAGCGCGCGTGGCGGGGATCACCGCGCGGCGTGCCAAGCCGCCAAAAGGTCGCGCTCTTGGGTGGAGCTGAGACCGCCGTTTCGCTGCCGATCCGGTGGACGGATCTGATCCCATGCCAGCGTATCGCGGATGGTGTCACTGAGCGCGCGGTAGTGAAGCCCGGCGTCCAGCGCTCGCTGGAACGTCCCCCGAAACGAAGCAGGCTCGTTGGCGCGCGGAACCCAGAGCGGCACGCCGATCCACGGATCGGCATGGCGAGCCACCAAGAAATCGTCGTCGACCCAGGTAAAACGTGCATCGGAGCCGGTGACTTTGCGACATTCGTCGAGGATCCGCTCCATGGTGAGATCGTAGTCGGGCCCTGTCGCGTTGTAAGTCCCGGTGCGTCCCTTCTCCATCGACGCGACGAGCCACGCCGATAGATCACGCACGTCGATGAAACGCCGTGAAGCACGCGGGTCGCCCGGAGCCAGCACTTCGCCCCCGCGCGCGATGCGGCCCGGCCAATAGGTAAAGCGATCGGTATAGTCGTACGGCCCGACGATGAGCCCCGGTCGCACGATGAAGATGCGCCCGCCCATGGCCTCGGTGGCGGCGCGTTCGCAAAGCGCCTTCAAACCGCCGTACATGCTGCCGTAAGCAACGGACGTGATGGGGCCGCTGGGCACGATGGCTTCCAGAGACTCGAGTTTTTCGGCGGGCACCTCTTCGAGGGTCCCGCTTTCGTCGATCGGGCCCTGATTCGAATTGGCGTACACCGACAGCGACGAAACGAAGGTGTAGTGAGCCACGTGCTCGGCGAGCAGCGCGGCGGCCGCACGGACGCGCGAGGGAACGTACCCGCTCGTGGCGACGACGGCGTCCCAGCGAAGTCCGGCCAGCAGCGAAAGGTCGGTGTTGCGGTCGCCGTGGAGCCAACGCACGCCGCGGGGAGGCTCGCCGTGACGCCCTCGACTGAAGACCGTTACCGTATGACCGCGCGACACGGCGGCGTTCACCAAATGCCGACCGAGAAAGGCGGTGCCGCCGAGGACGAGGATCTTCATGGCGTCCGCTCCTCCTCAACCTCCGTCGAAAGCCGGCACGCCGTTGGGAACCACCGACACGCACGCCGTGGGAATGCCGCTCAGGCTGCTCAGGGGGAGAAAACTGCCATTGCCCGGAGCGTAAATCCAATCCTCGGCACCGGCATCGCCGCAGTCGGGGCAGATCGACGAGGTGTGAAAGTGGGTGCAGATGGCGACGTCGACTTTGCAATAGGCCCCAGCGTGTGGTCCCGCTCCGCCGGTACATGCATCGCAAGCGGGAGTCGCTTGCCCGCACGCCGTCGTCAAGCATGCCGGATCGTCCAGCGCGCACGATCCGCCCAAGGCCGTGGCCGCGCAGCCACCGGCGAGCGATCGCGCGTCGTCGATGGTGGGCATGCGCCACTCGACGAGACCCATCATGCTGAAAGCGTCGCACACCGCCGCCGCGGCGGTGGCGTTGCGCGGTCCAGCAGGAAACGTCCATCCGAGACCGGTGGCGACGTCGACGTGAAATCCAGCGTCGTACGTGATCCAAGCGTCGTTGTCGCCCGGATTGGCATTGAACCTGTGACCACAGCCGTAGCTCGGATGGTAAAAGTCGGTCGTCGCCGCGTTGCCGTCGTCGCACGCGGACGCTTCGGCGGCGTCGAGAACAATCGCATCGCTCCCCGATGCATCGGTATCGCGCGCGGCGTCGATCGATACGCCGTCCGCGCCGTCATCCACGTCCACCGTCGGCGCATCGCTGGCGTCGTTCCGCTGTGGACCGCTCTCCTCGAGCCCATCGAATACGGAACTGGCGTCGCCGTCGACGCGATCGGCGCTATCGGCATTGCTGCTTCCATCCGCGTCGACGGTGGATCGACCGTCGGTCGAGGCGTCGGCCATGACATCCGCGCCGCCTTGGCCATCGCTGCTCCGATCGGGCCCGGCGTCACTCGCTCCTCCGCTCGCCCCGCCGCCTCCGCTCCTGTCGGCTCGCGCCGCATCGCCGCCGGCCGCTCCGCCACGACCGCCCGTGTTAGCTGCGTCGGTACCGCCCTCTTCGGGCGTGTTGTCATCGTCCCCACAGCCGGTGAGGATGGCTGCGAATACAAACATCCCCAGCGAAGCCCGCCCGCCTAATCTCCGCATCGTGCCAACGTACCAGCGGCCGAGACTGCTCGTCAACGCGCCATCATGACGCCAGCCATCGCAGCAACGGGCGAAGCCCGAAGGTCAAACGACGGCGGCGACGCGCGCGAGATCGACATTGCCACCGGAGACCAGCGCGATCGTTCGCTCGCCTCGGCGGGCGCGCACTTTATTCGAAAGAAGCGCGGCGGTCGCCGCCGCGCCGCTGCCTTCCACGTAGAGCTTGGCGCGTGTCATGAGAAGCCTCATGGCGTCGATGATCTCCGCTTCGGTGACGGTAACGATCTCGTCCACCGCTTCGCGCGCGATGGCCAGCGGAAGCGCGCCTACGAACGGAGGGGTCATGCCGTCGGCGATCGTGTCGGGCCGCTTCACCGGAATGGGGCGGCCCGCCGCAAGTGAGGGCCCGAGCCCCGGTCCTGCCTCCAGCTCCACGGCAACGACACGCACCTGCGGGTTCATCTGCTTGGTCGCCGAGGCAACGCCGGACAAGAGACCTCCTCCGCCGACGGGAACGATGACGAGCTCGACGTCCGGCAAATCCTCGGCGATTTCCAGTCCCACGGTGCCGGCCCCCGCCAGCACGACCGCATCGTCGAACGGATGAATGAACGTGAGACCGCGCGCGGCGCGTAGTTCCTCCAGCTTGTCGAAGAGCGTGGCCCGGTCGGGGTGAGCGACGATTTCGGCGCCGTACCCGCGTACGGCGTCCATCTTCGACTTCGGCGCATCCGACGGCATGACGACCACCGCCGAACAACCCGCGATCCGCGACGCCCAAGCCACCGCCGCCGCATGATTTCCGGCCGACACCGTCACCAGCCCCCGCCCTCGTTCCTCGGCGTTCAGGGAGAGAATCTTGTTCAATGCACCCCGCGCCTTGAATGAACCCGTCTTCTGGAAATTCTCACACTTCAAATGCAGCCGCACCGGCGCCGGCCCCGCGAGCTGCGACGAAGACAGGAGTGGCGTGCGGTGGATCTTTCCGGCAATCCTCTGAGCAGCGGCGCGGATATCGGCGATGTCGATCATCAGAACATCGGCGCGGTGGGCTGGCGTCCCATGAAGACGCGTCCGGCGTCCTCCCAGACGTGCGGTGCCACGGTGAAGTGATGGGCGATCGCTTCGGCGTCGCGCATGTGGCGCTGGAACGCCGACTTTGCGTAGATCGAGCTGCCGCCTGCCAGCACACTCGCGCTGCGGGTCACACCAGCACCAACCTCCACGGCGTTCGCTGCCGCGACGCGGTTGAGCGCGACGTTGCGCGACGTGGGCTGCCCGCCCGTGCTCACGGTCCGCCACAAATCCTCGACGGTGGCGTGGAGGAAAGCGCGCGCCCCCGCCAGGGCCGCCTCGGCGCGTGCCAACTCGACCTGCGCCACGGCCCGATCGGCCGAAACCGCCGTGCTGAAGGTGGGGACCTTCGTCTGCGCCAGATCGATGAGCTCGTCGAGCGCACTGCGTGCCACGCCGAGGCTCACGGCGGCGATGTGGGAGACGAACCAACCGAGGACCGGCATCCGATAGAGGGGCTCCGGGCGCTGCCGGGTCGGGTCTCCGATGAGGAAGATCCGCTGCTCGGGGACGAACACATCTCTGGCGCTGACGTCGTTGCTGCCCGTACCGCAGAGGCCGCTCACGTGCCACGTGTCGCGAATCTCGACCGCGTTGACCGGCAAACAAACGTGGATCATCTCGGGGCCCATCGGTGTCATGCGCGGTTGCCCCTTGTCCATCACGAGGCAACCCGCCCACAACCAGTCGCAGTGCGTGACGCCACTGGCGAACGGCCAGGTCCCGGTGACGCGCGCGCCACCGTCGACGCGCTCGGCGGCGCCGATGGGCGCGAAAATTCCGGCCAGGGGAGCCGTCGGATCCGCGAACACCTCCCTCGCTCCAGTCTCGGTCATGAAGCCGGCCGCCCCGTTGTTGGCAATCGCAACCGCCGCGCACCACCCGGTCGACCCATCGGCACGCGCAATGGTCTCGATGATCTGCAAGATCTCGAGGGGAGCAGCTTCCTTCCCGCCGAGCGCCCGCGGGATCTCGAGGCTAAAGATTCCCGTCTTGCAGAGGACATCCACGAGGTCGCGCGGCAGTCGGCGCGCCTTTTCGATCTCCTCACGTCGCGCGGTGATTGCGGGAAGCAATGCCTCGAGACGCTGAACCAGACCCGTCGTTTCCATGGCCCGAAGGTTCCTCTTTCGCGCGTCCACGTCAAGAGGAGGGAATATGAAGGAGGTGCCTCCGCGGCGCGGGCCGGGTCCGTGAGGCGGCCGCGCTCCACCCGCGCCAGTCTCCCCCCGTTCCGTCGCGCGTCAGCGCGAGTCTGCTTCCGCCGCACTCCTCAGCTACAAACGGCGCGCGTTACCACGACGCACCGCGATGGCCGCCGAGCGCGATTCCCGGCCCGCGCCGCGGAGGCACCTCCGATCGCGCCGTCTTACCGGTCGATCTCCGGCGCCACCACGTCGAGCGAAGCAATCAGCGCTACCAGGTCCGCCAAGAATAACCCCGGACTCTTGTATTCGATGATGCTCATCGCATTGAAGCTCCCGGTCTTGAACCGGCAGCGATAGGGCTCTTCCTTGCCAGCGCCGATGACGTAGCACCCCATGTCGCCGCGCGCGCTCTCGACCCGCGCGTAAGCCTCGCCCTCGGGGCGCATCTTCTTCGGCAGCGTGCCGACGATCTCGTCTTCCGGCCACTGCTTGATGAGGTCGAATGCCTGCCGCAAAATCTTGCAGCTCTCGCGACATTCCTCGACGCGGAGCCAAAACCGGTCCCAGCAGTCCCCCGTCGTGCCGTAGGCACCCGACCCCACGGGCACGTTGAAGTCGATGTTGCCATAAGCCGAGTACTTGTCCTCCTTGCGCAAATCCCAGTTCACGCCCGAGGCGCGGAGGTTCGGCCCGACGAAACCCCAATCGACCGCTTCTTCCGCGGAGATGACGGCCACGTTGGCCAAGCGCTTCACGAAGATGGTGTTGTGCGTGATCAGACGATCCCACTCGTTGAGAATGAGTTCGAAGTGGTCGACCCACTTCAGCACTTTATCGTCCCACCCTTTGGGCATATCGAAAGAGACGCCGCCGATGCGATGGTAATTGTAGGTGAGGCGCGCGCCGCAGAGCTCCTCGATGAAGTCGTTGATGTATTCGCGCTCACGCAGCGCGTACGGAAAGGGCGTCACCGCGCCGACGTCCATCGCCGTCGTTCCCAGCGAGATGGAGAAGTGGCTGGCGATGCGGTTGAGCTCGCAGGAGATGATGCGCAGGTACTGCGCCCGCGGCGGCACCTCGATGTCCATCAGTTTTTCGCACGCGGACGCCCACACTTCGTTGGCGAACATCGCCGCCAGATAGTCGACGCGGTCGGTGTACGGCATGTACCCCGGGTACGTGCAGCGCTCCCCGATCTTCTCGATCGATCGATGCAGATAACCGACGTCGGGCACCGCCTTGCGAATGATCTCCCCGTCCGTATGCACGATGAAGCGGAGCACGCCGTGCGTGGACGGGTGGTGGGGCCCCATGTTGAGGAGCATCTCCTCGTCCATCTCGTTGGTGAAGACCACGTCGCTCATCGACGACTCCTTAGCACTACTCTGTCAGTTCTTGGCCAGGGGCATGGTGATTCCGACGATCGATCTGGCAGCGAAGATCTGACAGCGCAATTTGCGAGGTTCAGGCTTTGGCCGGGGCTTTACCGATCTGAAAAAGCTCGAGCGGGTTGGGGCGGGTCGTCGGAATGCCGTGGTACTCGTCCTTTTCCGCGTAGTCCTTGCGCAGCGGATACCCCTCCCAATCGTCGGGCAGAAGCAACCGCCGCAGATCGGGGTGCCCTTCGAAGAGCACACCCACCAGATCGTAACATTCCCGCTCATGCCAGTTGGCCACCGACCACACGTTGACGAGCGTCGGAATCGACGGGTCTTCGCGGGGCAGGAAGGCTTTGACCACCAGCCGATGCCGGAGCGAATAGCTATAGAGGTGGTAGACGACGGCGATGTGGTTCTTGTCCGGGTAGTCCACGCCGGTCAGGCACTCCAGCGTATCGATCGAGAAGCGGGCGTCGGTCTTCAAGAACTCGGCGACCGCTTCGATCTCGTATGGTTTGACCTGAAACCACGGGTCCTTGTCCTTCTTCGGGTCGGCGTGAAAATCGAAGATCACTTCGGGGCCGAACTGCGCGGCGAGGACGTCGAACATCTCTTTCGGTTGCATGGCTTTTTTCTCGCGTCGGCGCTCGCTCGCAGCGGCTCTTCGCTTCTTTCAGACCGCGACGCCGTAACGCATCTGCAGGTACTTTTCGCCTTTGATCTTCTCCTGAATCTTGAGAAGCCCCTCGAGCAGCGCTTCCGGACGCGGCGGGCACCCGGGGACATAGACGTCGACCGGAATGATCTGGTCGACCCCTTTGCAAACCGAATACGCGTACTGAAAGAGGCCGCCGCAGTTGGAGCAGCTCCCCATCGAAATGACGTAGCGCGGCTCCGACATCTGGTCGTAGAGGCGCTTGACCCGCAGCGCCATCTTGTACGTCAACGTTCCGGCCACGATGATGAGGTCGCTCGAACGCGGGCTCGGCCGTGGGGCGGAGCCGAATCGCTCGAGATCGGCCCGCGGGCCGCCGGTCTGCATCAGCTCGATGGCGCAGCAGGCGAGGCCGAAGAGCAGGTACCAGACGCTGTTGGCGCGGCCCCAGTTGAGCAGCCAGTTGACCATCTGGTCGACGCGGGTGTTGATGACGCTCCCGGCGTCGTCGGTGTAGCGGTCGTCGAGTCCTGTGGTCACATTGGTTGCCATGATCAGCCTTCCTGGGCAGCGGGGCGGGCCGCTAGAGCGGCCGCCGACGGTGCGAGTGGTGGGGGCAGCGCGGGCGCTGTTTTCGCCACCACATTGGGGATACCGCGCGGATCGCCTTTGATCGAGCGGATCCACTCGAGATCGCCTTTTACCCAAACATAGACGAGCCCTACGAGCAAAATTACAACGAAAACGAGCACTTCGAGGAGCGCGAACACGCCGCGTCCCTGCTCGACCCAGCGGCGGAACACGGCTGCGATGGGGTAGATGAAAGCGATTTCGACGTCGAACACGATGTAAATCAGGGCCACGATGTAAAAGCGCGGGTTGAAGTTGAACCACGCTTGCCCCACCGGCGCTTCACCGCACTCGTAGGTCTCGAGTTTCTCGGCGTAGGGGTTGTTGGGGCGGATGAGCTTCCCAAGGAGAAGCGAGCCGACGATGAAGGCCGCTCCCACCAGGAAAAACGCGGCAATGCTGGCATACGCCATCAGCATGAGTGGGACCCGTGTCGGGGCTTGTGGTGGAGCTTCATTGCTGTCCGTTCGTTGGCCAGAGGTCCGATGACCCCCGCGCCAGGGGCGCGCCCCAGGTTCGGGAAGACGCTCGGCCGGGCGGTAAGCCCCGCGTGAGCGCACGGAAATCTAGGGGAGCGTCGCTCTTGGGTCAAGGTTGGCCTCCGCAGGGAACCCCTGGGGCCTCTTCCTCGAGCCGGTCGGCGTCCCTCGAGGGCCTCATACCCCGCTCCCCGCTTTCGCCATGCGGGCCGTGTCATGGTGAGCCCGTCGAAGCTGGTACCGCCCGGGGCGTCGCCGCGGGGAATTTTCACGGCCGAATGGCCGAGTCATCGGTGTTCGGGAGGCGCGGCCGGGGGGGTGGCGAGCCGTTCGTCCTCGATCCCCCTATCCACCCATCGCGCGCGCTTTGGATCGCGACCAGAGGCCCATGATCACCCTGTCGTGATCACCGGGAGCGCATCGCTCACCGATTGGGCGGCCGACGCGCTGGTCAGGTCGGTGCTTTCAGCTCGCCATTCTTGGCCTTGGTGAGCCAGTTGCGGACTTCCTTTTCGATCACCTCGAGCGCCTTGCCTTTGAATGGACGAAAAAGAAAAGGAACGTCGAGGTCGAGCTCAATCGCGCGAGGGAGAATGTCGATCGATCCCTGGAGCTTCACTCCTTTGACGGAGAAACCGATACGAGCCGTGTTGTCTCCGTCCCACTGCATGGTGGGGTGAAAGCCCGCAAATCGTTTTTGATAAGCCTCGAAAGCGCGAACAGCGGCCTCCTTGGCAAGGGTCGAGTCGAGGTCGTGCGCGATCTGATGCTTCATCGCGGCTTTTTACCAACGATGCGCAGGGTGCGCAATCCATGAACATCGAAGCGTGTCTCTTCGCGGCATGCGCCTTGCTCATGGTGTCGCATCCAATGGTTGCCTCCTTCGATACGAGACGAGACCTTCGGCAGAGCCTTTTGTCGGAGCCCGCGAGCGGCGCAAGACGCGCCGTGACGTGGGACCTTCGGCCGGGAGCTCGGGTTTCGGGCAGCATCGAGCTCGTGCGACCACTCGCCGCCGGCGGAATGGGGCAAGTGTGGCTCGCCGAGCACAGGGGCCTCGATATCCAAGTCGCGGTGAAATTCATGCGCCGCGAAGTGGCGGACGACCCGGTGAGCGTGTCGCGCTTCGAGCAAGAAGCGAAGCTTGCGGCACGCATCAAGAGCCCGCACGTGGTCGAGGTCTTCGACTACGACGTGACCGACAGTGGCCTCCCCTTCATCGTGATGGAGTCGCTCCGGGGTCGCGATTTGGAGACAGTGGTGGAAAACGGTCGCACCCTCGGCATCGGTGACACCGCGCGGGTGCTGGTCCAAGTTTGCAAGGCCCTCACCAAGGCGCACGCGATGGGCGTCATTCATCGCGACATCAAGGCCGAGAACGTGTTCGTCGTCCAAGACGAAGGGGTGCCGACCATCAAGGTGCTCGATTTCGGCGTCGCCAAAGAGACCTCGTCGGAACATACCATCACCCTTTCGGGCACCACCGTGGGGACACCCGCGTACATGAGCCCGGAGCAGCTCTTTCATCCGAGAGATATCGATCTCCGGACCGATCTCTGGGCGATCGCGGTGCTCGTGTACCGCTGCCTCACTGGCAACTTCCCGTTCGAAGGCGAGAGCTTTCCTTCGGTTTGTTTGTCGGTATCCAAGGGAAAGTTCGCTCCCCCGAGCGCGTACAACAGCGGGCTGCCCGGAGGGCTCGACGCGTGGTTCAAGAAGGCCTTTCACAAGAACCTCGAAGCGCGATTTTCCTCTGCCGCGGAGATGTCGGAGGCGTTCTTGAACGAGCTTCGCAAGGCGGACCTCTTGCCGGCTTGGGCCGAACCGGGGGCAACCGAAGTCGCACCTTCGTCGGCCACGCAGCTTTCTGCGGGCGTGCCCTTTTCTTCTTCGCCAGCGGCGTTGCGCCGGCGCGCTTGGCTGCGGATGGGTGCCGTCGGCGTCGGTATGGCACTGGCCACGCTTTTCTTTTTCGAAATCGCTCCTCCCCCCGTCCGCGCTGCCGTGCGCGCCACAGTGGCGGACATGTCGACACAACCCAGGGAGCGGGCCCAGGATTGGGCGGTGAACGAGGGATTTCTTCCAGCGAGCGCGTCCGACATCGACACCCCGTGGGCGACCGCGACGAACAGCGCCAAGGAAATCGCGTGGCTGCCGCTTCCGTCGCCTCTCGCTCTGGCGGAGCGCGAAGCTGCCTTCGTCGTTGACAGCCGACGGGGCGTGGCCGTCCGCAGCGACCAGATCGTCCCGCGCGCATCGACTCCCCTGCCCGTGAGCCGTCCCCTGCTCGTGAGCCGCGAGGTCGAACCGTGGGCGGCTTCCGCGCCGGCCGCGCCGCCGTCCTCGATCGCAGACTCGGCCCCCCCGAGCGCGCCGATGGCGCCGCCCCCCGAGGCGCCCGCGGACCTCGCCACCATTCGCTTCGGTCTCTAGCGGCGCTTGTAGCGGCCGCGACCGCGCGACGACGCGCCCCCGCGCGCGCCAGCCGCGGCTTTGATGGGCCCGCCTTTGCTCGTGCTCGTGTTCGTGTTTCGCGCGCTGGCGCCGTCGGTGCCGGTCATCCGCTCGAGCGCCTTGAGCTCGTCGCGAATGCGCGCAGCCTTCTCGAACTCCAGGTTCTCGGCGGCAGCGAACATCTCCAATTTGAGCGCCTCGAGGCGGTCCTCGCTGCTCGCCGAGGCCACCTCTTCTCTGGTCATCTTCTGGACGGGGTAGTAGTCGGTCGCGCCGCTGGCCGGATTGATGTCCATGATGGCGCGCTTGATCGTGGCCGGCGTGATGCCGTGCTCGGTGTTGTACGCGGCTTGGAGTAACCTGCGGCGATTGGTCTCGTCGATGGCGAGCTTCATGGCGGCGGTCACCTTGTCGCCGTACATGAAGACTTGACCGTTGACGTTGCGAGCCGCGCGGCCGCAGGTCTGGATGAGGGAGCGGGGGCTGCGCAAAAAGCCTTCCTTGTCGGCGTCCAGGATGGCGACCAGCGAAACCTCGGGAAGGTCGAGCCCCTCGCGCAAGAGGTTGATGCCGACCAGCACGTCGAATTCACCGCGGCGCAGATCGCGCAAGATGTCGATGCGGTCGAGCGTTTCGACATCGGAATGGAGATAGCGCACCCGCACCCCGAGCTCGCGGTAGTAATCGGTGAGATCTTCGGCCATGCGCTTGGTGAGCGTGGTCACGAGGACGCGCTCTTGCTTTTCTACGCGCCTTCTGATCTCGGCCAGGAGATCGTCGACCTGCCCGGCGATGGGGCGCACGAAGACTTCGGGGTCCATGAGCCCGGTCGGGCGAATGACCTGCTGGACGACGACGCCCTTGGTCCTTTCCAGCTCGTAGTCGCCCGGCGTCGCCGAAACGAAGAATACCTGCCGCATGTGCTTCTCGAATTCCTCGAAGCGCAAGGGCCGGTTGTCGAGCGCGCTCGGCAGGCGAAACCCATACTCGACCAGCGTCTCTTTGCGCGCCCGGTCGCCGCGGTACATGGCGCCGAGCTGCGGCACCGTCTGGTGCGACTCGTCGATGATGAGCAAAAAATCCTTCGGAAAGTAATCGATGAGCGTGGGGGGCGGCTCGCCCGCGACGCGGCCGGAGAGGTGCCGCGAGTAGTTCTCGATTCCCTGGCAAAATCCCATCTGCTCCATCATCTCGAGGTCGTACATCGTGCGCTGCTCGAGGCGCTGCTTTTCGAGGAACCGGCCCGCCTTGTCGTAAAAATCGAGGCGGTCGCGCAGCTCGATACGGATCGATTCGATGGCGGCGCGCATCTGCTGCTGCGGCGTGACGTAGTGCGAGCCGGGGAAGATGGCGTAGCGATCGATTTCGCCTTTGACCTTGCCGCGCAGAGGGTCGACCTCTTTCATCGCTTCGATCTCGTCACCGAAGAACTCGATGCGGATGGCGGTCTCGTTCTCGTAGACGGGGAACACCTCGACCACGTCGCCGCGCACGCGAAAAGAGCCGCGGTGAAAGTCGATATCGTTGCGTTCGTATTGAATGTCCACGAGACGCCGCAAGAGCTCGTCGCGCCGGAACTCTTCCCCCTTCACGAGTTCGATGAGAAGGCCGTGGTAGCTCTCGGCCGAACCGATGCCGTAAATGCAGCTGACGGAAGCGACGATGATGACGTCGCGCCGCGACAAGAGGGCCTGCGTCGCCGCATGCCGCATGCGGTCGATCTGATCGTTGATGATGGCGTCTTTGTCGATGAAGGTGTCGGTCGTCGGGATGTACGCTTCGGGCTGGTAATAGTCGTAGTAGCTTACGAAGTATTGAACGGCGTTATTGGGGAAAAGGTCCCTCATCTCGCCATAGAGCTGAGCGGCCAGGGTCTTGTTGGGAGCCAGAATGAGCGCCGGCTTTTGCGCGTGCTGGATGACGTTGGCAATGCTGAACGTCTTACCGGACCCCGTGATTCCGAGCAGCACTTGATGCTGATCGCCGCGGTCGAGGCCGCGACACATCTCCTCGATGGCCCGCGGCTGATCGCCGCGCGGTATGAACTCCGAAACGAGTTTCAGGGGACCGGACATTGAACCTCGTTTTATTCATCAGGTCGAGGCTGAGCGCAAGGATATCGGGCCCCCTCGCCGCGGGCCCTTTGCAAATTCGCCTTTCATTTCGGCGTTCAATTTTCTGGTGACGCTCGGGGCCGATGACGCGCACTTGCAGACGGTGTGGCTTAGGGAAAGAGCCCCACTTCGGGCAGCCCGAGCGCATCGGGCCAGCCCGAGGCTACGTTCAACGCCTGGACGGCCCCGGCCGAGGCGCCCCGCGCCAGGTTGTCGATCGCGCACATCCCGATCAAAAACCCGGTGCGCTCGTCGAGAGCATAGGCCACGTGAGCCCGCGCCGAGCCCCGCACGAAGAGCGTATCGGGCAGGAGATCCCCCTCGAGCACGGTCACCAGGCCATCGCGGTAGAAATCGTGCGCCGCCTGTCGGCACGCCTCGGCCGTCGTTCCCGGGCGGGCACGGGCGTAGCAGGTCGACAGAAGCCCGCGTGTCATGGGCACCAGGTGCGGCGTCAAGAGCACGCGGACAGGGCTTCCGGCCACGAGCGAGAGCTCCTGCTCGATCTCGGGGGTGTGGCGATGGCTGCCTGCGACCTTGTAAGGGCGCGCTCCTTCTGCAGCCTCGGCGAAGTGCGTCGACGCGGACGGACTGCGGCCGGCCCCCGAGACCCCCGTTTTGGTATCGATGACGATTCCGTTGGGCTCGACGAGGCTTTCTTCGCCCGAAGAGCGGCGTCGGAGAAGCGGTGCCAAAGGCAAAAGGGCGCTCGTCACGTGACAGCCGGGCGTCGCGATCAAACGTGCGCCGCCAAGCTCGGCGCGGTGCAGCTCGGGCAGCCCGTAGACGGCCTTTTGCGCGAGTGCCGTGGGGTGACGGTGCCCGTACCAACGCTCGTAACTGGCGGCCTCTTTCATGCGAAACGCCGCCGACAGGTCGACGACGACGAGCCCTGCCGCGAGCAGTGCCTCGGCCGCGGGCCCGCTCGCCTCGTGAGGGAGCCCGAGGAAGACGACATCGCATCGATCCTGCAAGCGACGGACGTCCGCGGGGTCGAACGCCTCGAGCACGAGCTCGCCGAGCCGAGACACGCCGGCCGTGGAGGGAACGGCCTGGGCGAGCGTCTGGCCGGCGCGCTCGCGGGCCGCAACGTAGGTGAGCTCGAGCTTGGGATGGCCATGAACGAGGCGCACCAGCTCCGCGCCGGCGTAACCGGCCGCCCCCACGATGCCCACGCGGAAACCTGCGGCCCCTCGGTCCAACTTCGACTCGCTGTCCGCCAACGCGCTGCTCCTGGACGCTCCGCCGAGCGTCTTGCTAGGTCTAGCGCTTGGAGTACTGGAAGCGCTTTCGGGCGCCCGGCTGACCGTACTTCTTGCGCTCTTTCTTGCGCGCGTCGCGCGTGAGAAAGCCGGCCTTCTTGAGGGACGGACGGCGCTCGGGATCGATCGCGATGAGCGCGCGGGCGATGCCGTGGCGCATGGCGTCGGCTTGCGCGCTGTGCCCGCCGCCGGCGACGGTGGCCTTGACGTCGTACTGATCGAGCACTTCGATGAGTTCGAGCGACTGGCGCATGATCATGCGCGACGTCTCCCGCTCGAAGTAGCTGTCGCCAGCCACGCCGTTGACCTGGATCTGGCCGGAGCCGGCCTTGAGCCAAACGCGAGCGACGGCGGTCTTGCGCTTGCCAGTGGCGTACGTGGATTCCTGAGTCGTTGCGCTCATCGGGTGGGTCTCGCGTCGAACTTGGTGACGAAGGGCTGCGGCTTTTGCGCCGCGTGGGGGTGGTCGGGGGTCGTATAGACCTTCAACTTGGTGAGAATTTGCCGACCGAGGACGTTCTTGGGAAGCATCCCTTTTACCGCCTTCTCGATGGCAAACTCCGGTTTTCGCACGAGCAGGTGGCGGTAGCTCTCTTTGCGGATGCCGCCCGGGCTGCCGCTGTGGTGGTAGTAGAACTTCTTGTCGAGTTTCTGGCCGGTCAGTTTGACCTTGGCGCAGTTGACGACGACGACGAAGTCACCCGTGTCCACGTGCGGCGTGAACGTCGGCTTGTGCTTGCCGCGAAGGACGGCGGCAATCTCGCTGGCCAAGCGGCCGAGCGGTTTCTCGGAAGCGTCGACCACCCACCAACCTCGCTGCGCGAGGGCTTCTGCCGGTTTGGCCGAAAACGTCTGTTGATTCATCTCGTTGGACCTCGACGTACCCACCTGCGACGACCCGCTAACGACCGCCCCAAGGCCAGGGCCAAGGCCGGTTGGGGGCCGGGGTGTTTATCCCCCCTCGCTCGCCCTGTCAAGCATCGCCCCGGGCAGGCACCGTAGCACTGCCTGCCTTGCTCGATCCATGGCCGCTTGCTAAAAGCCTCCATGCTCGAGGACAAACTGCGGGAGTGCCTGACGTTCGATGACGTCCTCCTCTTGCCGGCCTACAGCGAAGTTCTGCCGGCGGACGTCGACGTAAGGACGCGCCTCACCCGCAACTTCACGATGAACATCCCGCTGCTCAGTGCAGCGATGGACTCGGTCACCGAAGCACGCGCCGCCATCGCCATCGCCCGCGAAGGGGGTATCGGGATCGTGCACAAGAATCTCCGCGTGAGCGACCAGGCTCGCGAGGTGGAGAAGGTCAAACGAGCCGAGAGCGGCATGATCTTGAGCCCGGTGACGGTGCGCCCGAGTCAATCGCTGCGCGAGGCGCTCAGCGTCATGCGCGAACACGACATCAGCGGTGTCCCCGTCGTCGAGGGGGATCACCCGGTCGGCATCCTCACCGCGCGCGACATCCGCTTCGAGAAAAACCTCGACCAGCCGGTGAGCGCGCTCATGACCAAAGAGCTCATCACCGTGCCCCCCGGCGTGTCGAAGGATCAGGCACGCCAGCTTTTGCACAAACATCGCATCGAGAAGCTCCTGGTCGTCGAGTCCGGCAAGCTCATGGGCCTCATTACCATCAAGGATTTGCTGCAGGCCGAGCGCAACCCCAACGCGATGAAGGACGACATGGGGCGCCTGCGCGTCGGCGCGGCGATTGGACCCGGGCCCGAACGCGCTGCTCGCGCCGCGGCGGTCGTCGCGGCCGGCGCCGACGTGCTCGTCATCGACACGGCGCACGGCCATTCGCGCGGCGTCGTCGATGCCGTGCGCGCGACCAAACGCGAGTTTCCGCACATCGAGCTGGTGGCGGGCAACGTCGCCACCGGTGACGCCACGCTCGCCCTCATCGACGCCGGCGTCGACGCAGTGAAGGTCGGCATTGGACCGGGCAGCATCTGCACGACGCGCGTGGTGGCGGGCGTAGGTGTCCCGCAGATCTCCGCCATCGCCGATTGCGCCCGCGCCGCGGAAAGCCACGACGTCCCCATCATCGCCGACGGCGGGGTGAAGTTTTCGGGCGACGTCACCAAAGCCATCGCCGCCGGAGCATCGAGCGTCATGATCGGTTCGCTCTTCGCGGGCACCGACGAGGCCCCGGGCGATCTCGTTCTTTACCAGGGACGCAGCTACAAAGTGTACCGAGGGATGGGGTCGCTCGGCGCGATGAAGCGCGGTTCCCGCGACCGCTATGGCCAGGGGGGCACCGCCGACGAGAAGCTCGTCCCGGAGGGGATCGAGGGGCGTGTCCCCTACCGCGGGTCGATCGCGTCCACCATCTATCAGCTCATCGGCGGGCTTCGCGCGGGCATGGGGTACACCGGGTGCGCCTCGATCCAGGAATTGAGGCTCAAAGCAAAGTTCGGACGCATCACGTCGCAAGGCCTACGCGAGAGCCATGTACACGACGTGATGATCACGGAAGAGGCACCCAACTACCGGTCGGAGTAGCGTCGAGGCGTGCATCCAAATCTCCGCCATCGGTTGACAGGTGGAGGTCGCTTGGGCATCTTCCGCGGCGGAGAGATGACCGAGTGGCCGAAGGTGCCTGATTCGAAATCAGGTGTGCCCGTAAGGGTACCGTGGGTTCGAATCCCACTCTCTCCGCTGCGACGCTTCAGTCACTCGCGCTAACCTTTCAGGTGGCGCCGACGTTTTTGAACTTGAGGCATCCGCGGCAACGACTCACACGACGACGGCGCGGGGGGAGGTGCCGCGGAGGGACGTGCTCGGGGGACCTGACGGGACATGAGTGCGTCGGTGCTCGACAGCGTCGGTTCATTTGGTGACACTGAGGCGAGTTCGTCGAAAGCATACCCTCGAGAGATGGCCCGTTGGGTGAAGTGTCGGCAGCGCGGTGGATGAACTAAAATGGCACTAACGCGTCGCGGGGGGGTATCGCGGTCGGTCGCGTTGGTCCCTACCGTTGCAGCGGGGGCCGTCGGCATCGTGACGGCGGTGCTTCTCGCCATCTGGCTGCTTCACCCGGCGATGAAAGAGTTCTCCGGGATCATGATGAAGGCCAACACGGCGCTGGGGATGCTTTTGGCATCGGGCTCGCTCGCGGTGCTGAGCAGGGCGGCTCCGCAGCACAACGAGAAGTGGGGTCGATGGCTGGCCGCCGGCGTCCTGCTCCTGGGAACTGCGACGGGAATCGAATACCTCACGGGCCTCGATTTGGGGATCGATCAGCTCTTGGTCGACGATTTCTTGAACGAAGAGAGTCGCCGCTTCCCCGGAAGAATGTCGCCCATCGCTGCTACGTGTTTTTGTCTTCTCGGGCTTGCGTTGCTGCTTTCGGACATTCCGACTTCCAAGTCCTTCGCGCACCTGACGTCGGTTCTCACCGTCCCGCTCCTTCTCGTCTCGCTCGTAGCCATCACGGGCTACATCTACGGCGTCAGCAATTTTTACCAGCTCGGTCCGTACATTCGCATTGCATGGCCGACGGCAGGTTGTTTTCTTTTGCTCGGCGTCGGCACCTTGATGGCTCGTCCGGACCGAGCTCCCGTTCGCTATTTCGCCAATGCCAGGTTGTCGGGGATGGCCGCCCGACGACTGCTGCCCGCCGTCGTCGTCATCCCGCTCGCTTTTGGATGGTTGGAGCTGTGGGGCCAGCGGGTCGGGCTGTTCGGCCTGGAGCTCGGTACCGCCCTGTTCGCGGTGAGTCTTGTGGTCGTACTCGGCGCGTTGGTTTGGATCGACGCACGCGCATTGGACGCTGCCGATCGCGAGCGAGAAAAATCCGAGGGGCTTTTTCGATCCTTCTTCAATCTCGGGCTCGTCGGGATGGCAGAGAGCGACCCGAAAACCGGCAGAATTCTGCGGGTCAATTCCAAGATGGAGGAGATCACCGGGCGCCCTGCTGCCGAGCTGAAGAACATGACAACCGGCGACATCACGCATCCCGAGGATCACGAACGCGATCGCCAAGCTTTCAAGGACATGCTCGATGGCAAAAGCTCGATTTATTCGACGGAAAAGCGGTATCTCCGCAAAGACGGCCAGATCGTGTGGGTGATCGTCAATGCCGCCGCGGTTCGCATCACACCGGACAATCAGGTGACGACAGTGGGGGTCATTCAAGACGTCACCTCCCTCAAGGAAGCTCAGGACAAGCTTGCCGAAGCCCTTCGACTGCGCGAGGAGTTTCTCGGCGTCGCCAGCCACGAGCTCAAGACGCCGCTCACGGCGCTCTTGATGCAGATCCAAGGTGTTCACCGAGCTCTGGACGGTGACCCGTCGTTGACGCGCTACGCGGCGCGCCTCTCGCGAGCGGCGTCAGCCGGGCTACGATTGGAAAAGCTCATCAACGCGCTCCTCGACGTCTCGCGAATCGCCGAGGGTCGATTTCGACTCGAGCTCGAACGGTTCGAGCTCGCACCACTGGTCGAGGAAGTCGTGGGCAGGTTCAAAGAAATTGCCGCACCGGCCGATGCGCCGATCAGTGTTCAAGCGGACAAGGATATTCGGGGAAGCTGGGATCGATTGCGAATCGACCAAGTCTTGACCAACCTGCTGAGTAACGCCCTGAAATACGGCGCCGACCGCCCCATCGAGATCGTCGTAGAAAAGGAAGACGACTTTGCCGTGATTCGAGTGCGCGACCACGGAATCGGAATACCGAGAGAGCAGCAGCAGCGCATCTTCGGGCGTTTCGAGAGAAGCGTCGACGCGCGATCGTACGGCGGGTTCGGCCTCGGCCTGTGGATTGCTCGAGAGATCGTCCTCTTGAGCGGCGGCACGATTGGCGTGGAAAGCACCGAGGGCGTCGGCGCCTGTTTCACCGTGCGGCTGCCGGCGGAAGGCTGAGATTGGTTTAGATTGACGGCAATGGTCGTCGAATCTCAGCCGTCCCCCCATCGCAGCGCGACGAAACGCCCCGGGGTCTACTACGCGGTCACTGCCGACGGCAGTGAGCTTCCCGTCGTCGACGTCACGAACCCGGCCTTTGCACCCCTCCACGACGAGGCGCAGATGGCAAGGCTCCTCGCGCTGTTCACCCGCTTCGAGCGCTGGCGGGCTCGGATACCGAAGTCGATCATGGGGGTGATGCTCGGTTGGGCGGCGCGCCGATCGCGTTTGGCGCGCGCGTTCTCGCACGCTTCCGAGGGCGTGGTCAGCGGCATGACGCTGTACGCGGCCAAGCTCGGCCCCGGCATGCTGGACAACCGTGATTGGTCGGTCATCGACCGACGGATTGCCGCCACGCCCCCGTCGTGGCTCTCGCGAGCACGCTTGGAGGACATGGCGCGCCTTCTTGCCGAAGGCTTGGCCCCTCTCCTGACCGCGCACCCCGGGCGGCCGCTCCATCTCTTCAACATCGCGGGCGGGCCGGCGGCCGACAGTTGGAACGCGCTGCTCGTGCTTCACCAGGAGACCCCGGCGCGGCTCGGAGGCCGCGCGATCTTCATCCATGTGCTCGACCTCGACGAAGAGGGGCCAGCCTTTGGAGCTCGCGCCTTCGCAGCGCTTCGCGGCGAGGGCGCGCCGCTTCGCGATCTCGACTTGCATTTCCGGCGCGTCGCCTACGACTGGCGCGACGCCGCCGAGCTGCGGCGCGCGTTCGACGAGAGGAGCGCCGCCGACGCGGTGGTGGCTGTCTCCTCCGAGGGTGGGCTCTTCGAATACGGATCGGACGAGGAGATCGTCGCCAATCTCGAGGCCATCCGGGACGCAGCGCCCATCGACAGCGTCGTCGTGGGGTCGGTGACCCGCGCCGAAGGCCCCCTCGAGTTCTTGCGGCAATTCACGGTGCGTCCACGTACGCTGGCAGCGTTTCGCGACCTCGCCTCGCGCGCGGACTGGTCGATCGCCCGCGTCATCGAACGGCCGCTCTCGTACAACGTGCGCTTGGCTCGCCGGCGCTGAACGGTGGTACAGCTGGCGCGACGACGGGCTGCGCGATCGTGCCACGGCACAGTTTGGCACATCGACTCGCCCGTAAGTGCAGGCCACACGGTGCGGCGCCGGGACGAGACCCTGGCACGACCGCTGCACTGCCATGTGCCATGCGTACACTTGCGAAGACTTCGGTCATCTGGTTGCCGCTCATTGCCTTCCTCGCCGCCTGTGGCGGTGCGGAGGAGTCGAGCAGCGAGGACTTTGGAAACCGAGGGACGGGTGACACGCACGGCAACCCCTCGGGCGGCTCGACGGGCGGCTCCGGTGCCTCGGGCACGGTAGGAGGGGGAGGCGCAGGCGGCGGCGGCGGGGGAAGCACGACCGGCACGACCGGTAGCGGCGGCTCCTTCGACCCAGGCGGTATCCCCCCCGCGCCTCCGGGCGGCGCGGGCGGTGGCGCGGGAACCGGTTCCGGCGGAGGTGGCGGCGTCGGAGGAACGGGGATTGGCGGTAGCGGTGGCACCGCCGGCACCGGTGGAACCGGCGGCAGCACCGGTGGAACCGGCGGCAGCACCGGTGGAACCGGCGGCGGCCCCGTCATTCAACCCGGCTCGCTGACGGCGGGCGCGTGGGACGACAACCGTAACTTCGATCGCTTCTTGCGCTACCGCGCGGGGCTCGGCGCGCAGCAGATCCCCGGTCTTTTACCGATCGACGACGCCGATTACGCGTCCGCGCGCGAGGAGGCATCTGCTCCCCTGCGCCCGCACGATCGCTTGGACATCTCGTTCGTGATCGACACGACCGGAAGCATGTCCGACGAGCTGCAATTCCTTCAGACCGAGTTTCTCGCCATCTCGCAGAGGATCAGCGACCTCTATCCCTACGCGGAACCCCGCTGGTCGCTCGTCCTCTATCGCGACGTGGGCGACGAGTACGTCGTACGCTCCTTCGACTTCGACAGCGACGCCCAGGCCTTCCAGGCGCGCCTCGCCGCGCAGAGGGCCGGCGGTGGCGGCGATATCCCGGAGGCGCCCGAGCGCGGCCTCGGCGACATGGTCAACTTCAGCTGGCGTACGGAGCCGAACGTGGCCCGCCTGGCCTTCTGGGTGGCCGATGCTCCGCATCATGCGCAGAACGCGGTGGCTCTCGGGAAGACGATCCTGCAGAGCCGCGCTCGCGGCATTCACGTCTATCCGGTGGCCTCGAGCGGCGTCGATGAGTTCACGGAGCTCACCATGCGCACCTCCGCGCAGCTGACCGGCGGACGCTACCTCTTTTTGACCAACGACTCCGGCTTGGGCAACTCGCACAAAGAGCCTTCCATCCCCTGTTATTTCGTCACGCGCCTCGACAATGCCATGCTGCGCATGGTCGACATCGAGCTCTCCGGCATCTATCACGAGCCGGCAGCGCCGGAGATCATCCGCACCGGAGGCAACCCCCAAAACGGCGCCTGCGCCCTCCAGTCGGGCGAATCGGCAATTGTCTTCTGATCGGTCGAAGGCCGGCGGCGCAACGGGCTGCTCGCTACACGTCGCATCCGTCGCGTCGCACGCGATGAGCACGAGAGCTGTTAGAGTCGCGAGAGGATGCGCTCTGCTCCCTCGCTCCGACCCATCGCACTCGTGATCGCGCTCGCAGCTCGTCCGGTCTCGGCGCTCGACAAGCAGGGGAGCGCGCACGGCGGCAGCATTGGCGGGGAGAGCCAAGGGACCAACGTCTCCGGCTCGGTGATGCTCGGCAGTGCCCTTTACAACCCCACCTACGCGGCCCGACCGGACAACACCGGTCACGCCCTCTTTCGCTACGCCGCACACGCGGACATCGACATCATCGGCAGCCGGTTGTCGATTCCCCTCGACCTCAACATGTTCACCGATCGTGATCAACCGGGGCTGGGCGTCATGAAGCCGACGGAGCTCGACATCATCGCCGGTGTGACCAGCACCTGGCCGCTCGGTCCGGGCGCCATCGAGATGGGGAGCCGGGTGGAGCATGATCGACCGGTCGACCAAGGCACCTACACGCAGACGTACGTCGACCTCCGCTCCCGCTACCTTTACTCACTGGCGCGGTCGTGGCCGGACCTCGCCCGCCACGCCATGGACGTCACCGGGTGGGTGACGCTCGGCGCGTTTGCAGTGAACCCCACCTACGCCGCTCGCCCCGACAATTCTGGCAGAGCGCTCTTTCGCTATGCCCTCCACACCGAGGTATCGATTTTCAACGACCTCATTTCTTTCGGGATCGACGGCACGATGTTCACTGATCGAAAATCCGCGATTTTCGTTCCGAGCGAGCTCGATGTCACGCCCGAGGTCATCCTGCATGTCGCGCCGTTCGAGCTTCACCTGGCCTACGAGAGCGATCTGCCCGTCGATCGTTCGGGGCTCACCCAGACCTATGCCTACGCGCTGGGGGCGTGGAATTTCGATTTTCACCGGGAACCGGCGCCGCTCGAAACACGCGCGCCGATCCCTTGCCCATGACGATGCGGCGGAAATCAAACTGCTCCTCGGCTCGTCGGCGTTCGCACGCGATATCGGCGACTCCGACGATCGATCTGGCAGCGAAAATCTGACAGTGTAGTGCTCGATGCGCATCCTTTACGGAGTCGTGGGCGAAGGCATGGGGCACGCCACGCGGTCCAAAGTCGTCATCGACCATCTCATCAAGAAAAAGCACAAGGTCAAGATCGTGGTGTCGGGACGCGCGTACGCGTTTCTCAAACGTCATTTTCCCGACGTGGTCGAGATTCGCGGACTCACCATCCGGTACTCGGCCGGCGCGATGGACCGCGATTTGTCGGTCGTGCAGAACGTCCTTTTGTCACCGTCGATGCTGTTTCAGAATGCAGCCGCCTACATCGACGATGTCAGGCACTTCCAGCCGAAGATCGTGCTCTCCGATTTCGATTCTTACGCCTGGTTCTTCGCACGTCGCTTCGGTTTGCCCATCCTCTCCATCGACAACCAGCAGATCATCCATAAATGCAAGCACGCCGACGAGATCACGAAAGGGGTACGCGCCGATTACAGCGCCACGCGCGCTTTCGTCAAAGCCAAGTTACCCGGCTGCGAGCACTACGTGATCACGTCGTTCTTCAAGCCCACCATCCGCGCCAAGTTCCAGGAGAGGGTCACCATCGTCCCCCCCATTTTGCGGGAGGAGATACTGAAGGCGCATCCAACGCGCGGCGAGCACGTCCTCGTTTACCAAACGTCGACCAGCGATCGGGCCCTCCTCGCCCAGCTCAATCGTCTGCACGGGCGAAAGTTCGTCGTCTACGGTCTCGGCCGCGACGCGGTGGAAGGCAATTGCACGCTGCACAGCTTCTCCGAGCAACGTTTCGTGCGCGACCTGGCCAGCGCACGCGCCGTCGTCACCAACGGCGGCCTTTCGCTCATCCACGAGGCCATCTACCTCGGTAAGCCCATCCTGAGCGTCCCCGTCCGGCATCAGTTCGAACAAGAAATGAACGCGCGCTACCTCGAGCAATACGGCTACGGATTGGCCGCGCCGCGCTTCGACGCCGACGTGCTCGACGCTTTCCTGCGCCAGGAGCGTCGCTACGTGGAAGCGCTCGGCCAGCATCGTCAGAAAGGCAACGAGGTCCTCTATCGCACGGTCGATCACCTCGTCAAATCCCAGGCTGACAGAAGCACGACGACATCAACTTGACGTCGGCATTCGACCAGATCCTGGCGAACCTCTCTTGAAAATCGGCGGACTCGTCGCTCTTTTGCATTTTGAGCGCCTTGGCGAGACCGAAGAGCGACCATCCGTTCTCGGGCAGTCGTTTCAGGTCCTCCTTGTACACATAGGCGGCTTCCACCGGACGGTTGGAACGCACGAGGGCCGCGCCGAGCGCATGCCGCACGGGTTGAATCCAATCGGGCGGTTCATTGTAACGGAGCTCGTCTTCGCGCTTGACGGCGTTCTTGAGAGCCGCGATCCCTTTGTCGGGCTTGCCTTCTCGATAGAGGATTTCCCCCGCCAGGAGATGCTCGGCAACTCCGAGGATGTCGGCAGCTTTGTTGTTGCCGAAAAAGGCGCTCTCTGGAACCTTTCCTTTGGCCTCGAGAAATGCCGCTTGTTCCGCGCGCGCCTCGGCTTTCTTTCCGAGCGCCGCTTGAGCGACGCCGCGCGCGTACCAGCGCATCGCCCGCGAAATGGGGAGGTACTCCGCCGGCTCGGGGGCGGCGAGGATCTCGTCCCAACGCCCGAACCGCATCATGACTTCGAGGGGCATCGCCATGAAGCCATCCACGATGCCCGGGCTCTCGCGGATCCACTCGGGCGGCATCTCGGCGATCATCGCCTGCACCGCGCTGAGCGCCTTCTCGCTCTGGCCCTGCATCATGGCAGCGAAGGCAAGCATGTGGCGATTGTGCGCCATGTACAGGCGATAGAAGCTCTGCCCCGACACCACCTCTTTGTACTTCGTATCGGCGACAATCGCCTTCTCGTTGGCGAGGGCGGCCGCTTCCCACCGGCCCCGCCGCACGTCGATATGCGAAGGCATGTGCACCATATGACCCAGGCCGGGCTGCAGATCGCGCAACCGATTCGCGGCGGGGTCGGCCTTCTCCGGCAAGGGGGACGCTTCGACGGCGTGGATATAGAGGTGGTTGGCGAGAGGATGATACGGGTTTTTCACCAACACTTGCTCGAGGGTGGTCACGACTTCGTTGGTCCCTGGTTGCGCGGTGCCATCATTTTTCCAGAGATCCCATGGGCGCAGGTTCATCAGCGCTTCGGCGTAGAGCGCAGCCACGTCGGCGTCGTCGGGATACGCTTGGCGAACTTGCTTCATCGCGTCCGCGTAAGCTTGGTCGAGCGGTTTGCGATCGGCGGGCTGCGGCACTGCGTAGCGGACACCGAGCGCGTCGATGAGGGCCCGCTCGGCCGGCGCGGCTTGGCGCACGAACTCGCGCGCGCGCCCCAGCGCATCCAGCGCCGCCTTGGCATGCGCCTCGTCGACGGCGGCGTTGTTGATGTGCGGTCCATTGGCAAGGGCAACGCCCCAATGGGCCATGGCACATTGGGGATCGATCTCCGCAGCTTGAACGAAGGAGCGGATCGCCTCGTCGTGATTGAAGCCATAAACGAAGGCCAGCCCCTGATCGAAGTACCGCTGCGCCTGAGGAGAAGTGGTGGTCACCTTGCGGGTGTGTTTGCCGAGACCCGAAAAGAGCGGAACGGTCGGTGTCTTCACTGTCGCCACGGGCGGCGGGGCGGGCCGGGGTGGCGGGGTCGGCGGGGGCGCCGGCAGCGGTGCGTTGCAAGTCACGCTGGCGACGGCCAAAAGGGCGGCAGCAAGGAGGCGGTGCTTCATTATGTCTTCCCTGCGCGAGATTTGTACGGACTTCGCCGTTAAGCAAGCCTCTCGAGTCCGGCGCGCACAAGGCCGGTCACACGCATGCTAGATTCGGTCCACTGAAGACGCCTCCCAGCCGCATCCGGCCCATAGCGAAAACTGCGCTCGCCTTTTTCACCGCTGTAGCGGCAGCTGCTGCCTATTCGGCGTGCGGACGCGCAGCGCAACACCGTGGCGACGACGCCGCGGCGCCATCGTCCGGCTCGGAGGACCGCGCGGAAAAGGAGGCGAGCCAGCCCGCGTCGGACGGCGACGACGGCGCCGGCGCGCCCACCGGACCATCGAGCGAGTCGGCCCCGCACGGACGGCCCGACCTCCCGAGCCCGCTTTCGTTCGTCTTCATCACCGTCGACACGCTCCGCCCCGACCTTGGCTACGCAGGTTACGAGCGACCGGTATCCCCCCGCCTCGACGAACTCGCCAAGAAATCGGTGATCTACGAAAAAGCGTACGCCATCTCGACTTACACGGCGTTCTCTCTGCCCCCCATGATGGCCAGCCGTTACCCCTCGGAGATGCCTCGCTCGGATAGGCACGAGGTTCGTTACATGGGGTCGAATCTTCTTCTCGCAGAGAGGCTTCACGCCGCCGGCTACCGTACGGCCGGCGTCGCGTCGCACTTTCTCTTCAACCGCGCGCTCGGCTGGATAGACGGTTTCGATCGCTTCATCATGACCGGCGTCGACGGCTCGCAAGGGTCGGGCATCGACTGGCGCCATTCATCGCGACCTATCGCCGAGACCGCCATTCGGCTCCTCGGCGAAGCCGAGTTCGTGTCCGGCCCGTTTTTCATGTGGATTCATTTCCTCGACCCGCACAAGCAATACCTCGAGCACCCGGGGTATTCGACCTTCGGCAACGACGCGCGCGCGCTCTACGACGGGGAGATCGCGTTCACCGATCATCACATCGGCCGCGTGCTCGACGCCCTCGCGGCGTCACCCGCAGCGGAGCGAACCGTCGTGATCTTCACCGGGGATCACGGCGAAGCGTTCGGCGAGCATGGCTTTTTTTTCCACGGCCGCGAGATCTGGGACGAGGTCGTGCGCGTACCCCTCATCATCCATATGCCCGGCATCAAGCCGAGGACCGTGGCGCGCCGCACGAGCAACGTCGACCTCGCTCCGACCGTACTCGATCTCGCGGGCCTTCCGGAAGACGAGGGAGCACGGGGCCGAAGCCTGGTGGCCGATCTTTTCGGGGGCGAAGTCGCCATGCACCCGTTCCTGGTCGATCAGCCGCGCAATCCTTATTACGCCCCACGGCGTGGTTTTTTCGACGGCGCTCACAAGCTGCACCACTTCATCGATACCGGCACCTACCGCCTGTTCGACCTCGATCAAGACCCGGGCGAGCAGACGGATCTGGCAGAGGCACAGCCGGACCTCTTGCACGAGGTGCAGCGCTCCTACCAGCAGTTCGTGGCCAAGATCGTCGATTTTATTCCGACCCCGATGGGCGAGCCGCGCCCGGCCGGCCCTGCCCCGCGCGCGCCTGGGCCGCCCGTGGCCTCCGCCAAACCGAAGAAGTAGGGCCGACGGGAGAAGGCGTCGCCGTTCGTTACGGCAGAACCACGGCCCCGACGAAGCTCGGGCTTGCGGGTGTGGTCTTCGTGTCCCGCAGCGTCAACGTGCCGGCCGTCGCGTTGATTTCGAAGACCATCACGCTCGCCGCATCTTGATTGGCGACCAGGAGAAACCGGCCCGCCGGATCGATCCCGAAGTCACGAGGCGTTCGGATGCCTCCGCCGCCCGTCTCGTTGCCGCGCATGGTGAGGCGGCCGGTCGCAGCGTCGACCTCGAAAATGGAGATGCTGTTGTGGCCTCGGTTGGAGGTGTAAACGAATCGGCCGGCGGGGTGCACGAGGACGTGCGCGCCCGATCCCGTCTTGGCCGTCCCGGCGGGGAGCGAATCGATCGTCTGCGGACTGGACAGCGTCCCCGTCGCGGGGTCGTAGACGAGCGAGGTGACGGTGACCGCCGTCTCGTTCATCGTGTAGGCCGAATTCCGCGCCGGATGGAGGGCCATGTGGCGAGGTCCGGCGCCAGCAGGAAAACCGCTCACCGAGCCGTTCGCCGTCATTTTGCCGGTGACCTTGTCGAGTTGGAATTGAAAGACGGTGTTGGCGTTGACATTGGGAATGAAGGCGAAGCTTCCCGTCGCGTCGGTGAGAATCTGGTGGCTCGTGTTGTTCGCCGGCCGCTGAACGTCGGCGGGGGGCATGGTCACACCGCCGTTCGCGTCGACGGCGAGGGTCGAGACGTGCCCGCTCGTGTAATGCGCCACGAGCACCCATTTGCCATCGGGGCTGACCGACAGGTGGGGCGAACCGTCGCCGCCGGTGGGGGCTTCGTTGATCTTTTGCAGCGCGCCGTCCGCTGCGATCCTGAAGGCGAGGACTTTGCTGTTCGCGCCGCTTGCCTCGTTGGCCGCGTAGAGGAAACGGCGATCGGGCGAAACGGCCAAGTACGACGGACTGGAAACGCCGGTGTCCAGCGAGCCCTTCGGAGAGAGGATCCCGCTCGACGGGTCGAGGGTGAAGATGGTGATCTTCGGGTCGTAACCGCTCGTGTACACGTAGGTGGTGCCGGGAGGCGCGGAGGAATCCGAGCGATCGGCTGCGCCGTCGCCGGGCGCGGCATCGGTCGACGTCCCTCCGTCTTGGCCCGCTGTGGCGCCGCTCCCGCTACTCCCGCCGGCGCCCGCATTGGCCCCCGCACCGCCGCTACCACCCTTGCCCGCGCTTCCCCCGGTACCCGCGCTTCCGCCGGTCGCATTGCCGCCTTGGCCGCCGCTTCCGCTGCTCCCGGCGCTCGCTCCGGCGCCGCCCTGGCCCGCGGCACCGCCTCGGGCTGCGCCGCTGCCCGCGTTCGCGCCGTTGCCACCTTGTCCCGCGCCGCTCGATCCGCCGCCGCCGTCTTGCGAACCGCCCGTACCGCCCGTTGGCGACGGAGTTGGCTCGTCCTTGGCGCAGCTTCCCGCGAGGGCGGTCAGCCAACCCCCCGCGAAGCAGAATGCGAACCAGCGTCGCCTTAGCACGGACAAGTCCTATCGATACCTCACGTCGCGCCGAATTGCACCAAGGGCCGATCTTGCCGACCTTGCGCACACCGCGCACGCTTCCCTTGCAGCTCGAGGCCGCTCGCTGATCGCGACCTGTTTCGGAGCCGAAGCTTCGGAATCAGCGCTTGTGCCTCCTCGGGCGCCGCGCCACGAACATGTCCACCAGCCCCTTCAGAAAAATGTCGGTAGAGAGCGTGTCGACCGACTTGGTGAAAGCTTCGAAGAGGACGAAGTGCTGCAGCGCCCCGATCCAGATGCGCGCCGCGACCCGTGGATCGCGGGCGTGGATGCGCCCGGCCGCGATCTCGATTTCGAAGAACTCGGTCAAACCACGAACGGTGCGAAACATGCGTGCCGCATGGGAGCCTCTGTCACCGACGGCGGGGTTCGACATTTTCATCAAAATCGCCGGGATCATGGGGCGCGTGATGGCGAGGATGTCGTGGGCGAGCTCGGTCAAGGCGACACGGATGTCGTCGCCGCCGGCGCGCTCTTCGATGCAGTGCAGCCACGGCGGTTCGCTGGAGGTGTCCATCGCTGCCAGAAAAAGAGCCTGCTTGGTGGGAAAGCGACGGAACACCGTTGCCTCGCCCACGTGGCAGCGCGCGGCAACATGTCCTACCGTCGCCGTGATCCCTCGGTCCAGAAAGACCGCCCGCGCCGCCGCCAGAATCTCGTCGTCGGTGATGCTCCGGGGGCGGGACATTCCGGAGTGAATACTTCGTAATTGCAGGGCGGGCAAACGGTGGCGCTCGGTTCCCTCGTTGACCCTTCGCGGATCCTGTTCCGCGCCACGCTCGCCTGCTCCTGACGCGAAGGTGAGATTGACGCGGTGTTTGCCGATGTGCTTTTGTAATCGCCCCTTTAATTATGGGGCCGGAGGTTTCATGAATCGATCGCACCTTCCTCTTTCCGCCTTGGGCGTCCTCTCGCTGCTGTCGCTTTCCTGCGGGAGCACCAGCACCAGCGAGACGCCACCCGCCGAGACGTGGAGCCGGCTCGCCGAAGGAAGCTGGACACTCGAGGCCGGCGCGGAAGACCCGCGGTGGTGCAAGAAAATCGTGCTGAAAGAGGACGTCTACGTCGCGGCGATGCGGCCCGTGCATCCGCCGGGCACGCACCACACGACGCTCAGCCTCATCGCCGACGACGGCAAGGAGACGTGCACGGGAAGCATGTTCGGCGCAGGGATGATCTACGCGGCAGGCGTCGGATCGGGCGAGCTGCGCATGCCCAAGGGGGTGGCCATGAAACTCGCTGCAGGGCAGGCCTTGGTCCTCAACCTGCACGTCTACAACGCGACGGCGGCCGCCATGGTGGGCACGTCCGGCATCGAAATCGTTCGCGCCAAAGCGGACGAAGTGACGAGCGAAGCCGATCTTCTCATCTCGGGGCCGACGAATTTCGCGCTACCGCCGGGCCAGGAGACGACACTCACTCATACCTGCGCCGTCTCCAGCGATCAGACGATGTTCACCCTCTTTCCGCACATGCACCAGCGCGGTGTGCGCATCAAGACGGAGGTGACGGTCGGCGGCAACAAGATGGTGCTCCACGACGGCGACTACCAGTTCGAAGAGCAGTACTTCCTGCCCGTCGGGCCCATCGCTTTTCATGCGGGCGACTCGATCACGACGGAATGCACCTACCAGAACAAGGGGTCGACGACGGTGAAGTTCGGCGAGAGCTCCGACACCGAGATGTGCTTCAGCATTCTTTTCCGTTATCCGCGCGGGAAATCCACGTTCTGCACCGGCCCCAACGAAGGAGGAGGTCAGGGTGGAGACGCTGGGCGTCCGGCCGGCCCGCCGTGCGCCGCCGCTGGAGACACGGGCAACGAGGTGGGCGTCGGAAAATTCTGCTCGGCAGGCGGTGGCCAGTGCGACGGAAATCACGAGGCGTCGCTCTGCATCGCGGACTATGCACAGGGCGACTTCGCCAATTTCTGCACCCTGCAGTGCATGGCCGATGCGGACTGCGGAGCCGCGGCCATTTGCAATCCGTCCAAGATCTGTGTTCCAGCCAAGTGCGTGGGCGACGGAGGTATGGGCGGTCTCCCCTAGAATCGGCCGGGTTGCTGCGTCGAAACGAATGCGTTCGACGCAGCTTGCCTGAGGCAATCATGGCCAAGACGTCGTGGCAGCGGCTCGAGTCCTCGCCATGAGCCTCTCCATCATGCTGCTGCACGCCCTCATCGAGGGCGTCGAACCGACGGGCGTTGCGCGCGACGACCTCTTGCGCGCCGCGGAGATCGACCCCGCGCGTCTCGACGACATCGACGGACGTCTCGAGCGGGACGAGTACGATCGTGTGCAAACGGCTGCGCTCGACCTCACCAGCGACGACGCTCTCGGCCTGCACATGGGCGAGCGCGTCAGCATTCGTGCTTTCGACGTGCTGGCCGACCTCGCCTCGCATGCGCCGACATTGCGTGACGCCTTTCAGACCTTCGTTCGCTTTCACCGCATCGTGACCGATGGCCCCGCCACCACGCTGCACGAGCAGAACGGCACGGCCACCGTCCACTATCAGTTTCTGCGCGGGGCGCCGCGCTGCAACCGGCTGCGCGCTGAATTCGCCATGGTCGGCTTCTTGCGGATGATGCGCCACTTCGCGCACCGCGATGGCACCGCCAAGACGGTGTACTTCGAGCACCCGGCGCCCGATTATCACCTCGAATATGCGCGCATCTTCGGCGGCGCGGAACGATTCGACCACGCCTTCACTGGATTCGAATTCGACGCCGCGTTGCTCGATCATACGCAACTCGCTCGCAACGGCGAGCTCTACACCGTCCTCGAGTCGCTGGCCGAACGCAAGCTCAGCCGCGTCACGCGCGAAGGTGGTCACGCCGAGCGCTTGCGCGACTACTTGACGTCCAACGCGCTCGCGCAACGACCGCAGATGGACGTCGTGGCGCGGTCGCTCGGCATCAGTGTTCGCTCACTGCGACGCCGCCTCGACGAAGAGGGCCTTTCTTACACGAGCTTGCTCAACGAAGCGCGCGCGACGTTGGCCAAGCGAATGCTCGACGACCCGCGTCGTTCGATCTACGAGACCGCCTACGCGATGGGCTTTTCCGACCCGAGCGCGTTCCATCGCGCCTTCAAGCGCTGGACCGGCATGACGCCCACGCAGTACCGCCACAGCCTCTAGTCTTGCGCCGTCATTGCTGCTAGTGAGTGGCGCGCGAGCGGGGTGGGTCAAACGTCGCAGCCGCGCCTCGCCGAAAGTCACTCGCGATTTGCGCGTCATTTGGTGCGGTGTGTCGATCATGTGTTCAGCAGCGCGCACATCTCTACGCACCAGCGCCGCTGGTGAAGTTTTTCTCGCTGGTCGATTGTCTCAGTCGTGTCGTGTAGTGCGATCCGCTGACGGTGTTCTTGAAAATTCGTCCGGTATCTTCCTGGAAATGGAATCCGTTTTGCGCCAATATGCGATGCCGTGAATCGACTAAAGAATGAATTACTCGACCAGTGGGTCGAATCAATCGCCGCCATCACCACGCCTGACAACGTCGTCCTCTGCGATGGTTCCAGCGAAGAGATCCACGCCCTAGAAGCAAAGATGTTGGCCGACGGCACGTTCATCGAGCTGAACGCGTCCAAGTATCCGCACAGCTTCCTGCATCGATCACACCCGAGCGACGTCGCCCGCACCGAGCAGCTCACCTTCATCTGCTCCGAGAAGAAAGAAGATGCCGGGCCCACCAACAATTGGATGAGCCCCGACGAGGCGCGGTCGCGCGTGTGGCCGCTCTTCTCCAAGGCGATGGCCGGACGCACCATGTACGTGGTCCCTTATCTGATGGGACCTGCCGACTCGCCCAGCGCTCGCGTGGGCGTGGAGATCACCGACAGCGCGTACGTCGTGGCCAACCTGCGCCTCATGACGCGCATGGGCGACATCGCCCTGCGCCGCCTCGGAAACGCGCCGAACTTCGTGAAGGGCCTGCACTCCTTGGGTGATCTGTCGCCGGAGCGCCGCTTCATTTGCCATTTTCCGGAAACGCGCACGGTGTGGAGCATCGGCTCGGGTTACGGGGGCAACGCGCTGCTCGCCAAGAAGTGTCACGCCCTGCGACTCGCCAGCGTGGAAGCGCGCGACGAAGGGTGGCTCGCCGAGCACATGCTCATCGTCGGCATCACCGATCCCAAGGGTCGCACGACGTACCTCGCCGCCGCCTTTCCGAGCGGCTGCGGCAAGACCAACCTGGCCATGCTGATCCCGAGTCTGCCGGGATACAAAGTGGAGACGGTCGGCGACGACATCTGCTGGATGCACATCGCCAGCGACGGCCGGCTGCGAGCCATCAACCCCGAAGCTGGATTGTTCGGCATCGCCGTCGGCACCAGCATGAAGACGAATCCCAACGCGATGCGCGCGGTGGATCATGACGCCATTTTCACCAACGTCGCCCTCACGCCCGAGGGCACGCCCTGGTGGGAAGGAATGGACCCCGCCCACCCGCGCGGTTTGCCGGGGATGATCGATTGGCGGGGGCGGGCGGTGGGTCCCGATCGGACCGAGCCGGCTGCGCATCCCAATGCGCGCTACACGGTGTCGTTGCGCCAGTGTCCGAGCGTGGGCGCGGGGATGGAGGAGCCGGCCGGCGTTCCCATCTCCGGCATCATCTTCGGTGGGCGGCGCGCCAAGAAGACGCCCCTCGTGTTCGAAGCGACGACCTTCGCGCACGGCGTTTACGTGGGGGCCACCATGGTCTCCGAGACCACTGCCGCCGCCACCGGCGCGACCGGCGTCCCGCGCCATGACCCGATGGCGATGCTCCCCTTCTGTGGATACAACATGGGCGACTATTTCAAGCACTGGCTCGAGACGGGACCGAAGCTCAAGCACCCGCCCAAGATCTTCCACGTCAACTGGTTTCGCCAGGGCAAGACGGGGTCGTTCCTCTGGCCGGGCTTCGGCGAGAACATCCGCGTCATGCAGTGGATGATCGATCGCATTCACGGCGACGCCGACGCCCGCTCGACTTTGCTCGGCTACGTGCCGACGCGCAACGGCATCAATCTGAGCGGCATCAACGGGGCTTCCTACGACGATCTTTTCGACGTCGATCCCGACGCCTGGGCGGAGGAAGCGGAGGCACATCTCAAGTTCCTGCGCACCTTCGGATCGCGCCTGCCCGACGCTCTGGTGCAAGAGCATGCGGCGCTCGTTCGTCGCGTCGCCGAAGCACGCGCCAGCGCAGCGAGCACGAAGAGCGTCGCCGCGCACTAACGTCGTCGACAGTTCCGCCGCACGTTCCGACGCGATGGCACTCCCGCGATCAACGGCCTGCGCTCATGCCGGCACGGGCGGCGCGCCGCCGAGTAGCAATTTTGCCGCTTCCACCGCGTCCTTCGTTCCGGCCAGAGCCACCACGTCGCCCACGTGCAGCGTTTCCGCAGCTGCCGGTACGACGAGCGCCTGCAGGCCCCGGGTGATGACGAGCACCGTCGCCCCCGTCGCGCCGCGCAGGTTGAGCTCGGCGAGCGATTTTCCGATCGCGGCGCTGCCTTCTTCGATGAGCACCGGAACCGGCGCACCGAGGCCGGGCAGAACGCGGTCCACGTCGCCGAGCTCCAGGGGAGCTCGCCCCGCTTCGTTTTTGCCAGTGCCGGACTGCGCCGTGAGAAGCTCGACGATCATCTGCGCACCCGCGCGTACGTGACCTTCGAGATCGGCGGTGCTCTTCCAGAAAAAAACGCCGAGCGCCACCAGCAAGACGAGCAAGATGGCAGCCGCCGAGAACCCCGGCAAAAATGGCTGGGTCACAGCCACGAGCGGCACACCCACCAAAAGCACGATCGCCAGCTCGAGCGTCAACACGAGCACCCTTCGCGGGGCGCGCGCGAGATCGACGGCGTTGCGCTCTGTCGCCGGCAGCGCGGCTTCGGCGAGCGCCCGCCCGAGGCGACGGCTCACGCGCGCGATACCTAGGACGAAGGGAACGGCCAGCATGATGGTGCCGGCGATCACGACCGGGCGCGCCACGGCTGCACTCACGTCCAGGACCCTTTCCACGTAAGTGACGATCGTTCCTAGCGCCAGGGAAGCGCCGATCACCAGCGCCGCCAGAAGCACCCCGTCGAGCACGAGCGCGCCCACCAGCTTGCGAATGGCACCCGTCGACGAGCGCCGACCGTCGCTGCTGCGAAGTGCTTCCACCCAACTGCCGTAGAGTGAGGCGAACGTCTGCATCGGCTGCGGGAGCATGCGATCGACGAGCGAGGCAGCACCGCTCGCGCCGCGGATGAGCCACGGGGTGAGCAAGGTGGTGATTCCGGAGACGGCAACGGCGATCGGATAGATGAAATCGCCGGTGGCGTGCAGCGAGAGGCCGAGGCCGGCAATGATGAAAGAAAATTCGCCAATCTGGGCGAGGCTCATCCCGACCTGGATCGAAGCGCGGGTGCCACTCCCGGAGAGGAACGCACCCATCGTGACGCCCACGATCTTTCCGACGATGACGACCAGTGTCAGGGTGGCGACGGCGGGGAAATGGCTGGCGATCAGAAAAGGGTCGATCGACATCCCCACGGATACGAAAAAGATGGCGGCGAACATGTCGCGCACGGGAGCGATGAGGCGCTCCACCTCTTTTTCGACACCCGATTCGGCGACGAGAGATCCCGCGATGAACGCGCCCAGCGCTACCGAGTACCCGAACTCCTGCGCCAGGAGCGCCACTCCGAAGCACAAGCCGATACTAGCGACGAGCGTCGTTTCGGGGCGATTCATGCGCACGATGGCACGGACCGACCGCGGAACGATCATCAGCCCTACCGAAAGGAGGCCCACGAGAAACGCGACCAGGCGCCCCGTCGTCAGCGCCAATGCCCGCGCGGAGAGACCAGCTCCGCTCGCAACGGCCGTCAGCGCAGCCATGAACAGGATGCCCACCAGGTCCTCGACGATGAGAATGCCGAAGACCGATTTTCGCAGTTTGCCGCCGATTTTTTGCTCGTCGAAGGCCTTGGCGATGATGGTCGTGCTGGAAATAGCAACCATGGCGCCGGTGAAGAGCGCTTCGATCGTCGTCCAGCCGAAGAACCGCGCGGCGACGAATCCGAGCCACGCCATGAGACTGCATTCGATGACGGCCGTGACCGCGGCCGAGACGCCCACTTCCGCCAGGCGGCTCAGGCTGAACTCGAGGCCGATGGAGAACATCAACAGGATGACGCCGAGCTCGGACAACGTTCCGACGATGGCGCTGTCGGCGACGAGTGGAACCGGCACGTGAGGGCCAATGACGAGCCCGGCCAGGAGGTACCCGAGGACCACCGGCTGCTTGAGACGCTGGCAAATGACCGTCGTCACCGCCGCCACCCCGAGCACGATGGTCAGCGCTAGCAGAAAGGCGTGCGCATCATGCATTCCGAGGAAGTATCACGATGCGGTCAGGCCGCCCACGCTCGATCGACGCTGGCCCCGACGCAGACAGCACTGCGCCGGCGCAGCCCGAGCTGCGCCGGCGCAAACCAGCAAAACGGGTTCGGACGCTGACGTTGTCAGGCGCCGGCGGGAAGGCCGATGCGTTCCGCGTCCATCTCCGTGACGGCGGCTTGCCCTTCGCCGCCAACGTGCGAAGAACCCGCCGAGCCGGCGGCGTAACCCTGCTCGCCGTGTAGACTCAAGTCGAGACCCTCACGCTCGTCGTTCTCGGCCACGCGTAGACCGACGGTCGCATCGATGAACTTCAGAATGCCGAAGGTGAGCACGCCGGAGTAAAGGCCCGTGGCGAGCACGGCGATGGCCTGGGTGCCGAGCTGGGCGGCGTTGCCCGCCAAAAGACCGTCATTGCCGGCTTCATTGAGCACTTTTTCCGCGAAGACGCCCGTCAGTAGCGCCCCGACGAGACCGCCCACGCCGTGCACACCGAAGGCGTCGAGCGCGTCGTCGTAGCCGAGCTTGTCCTTGAGGAGAACCCCACCGTAACAGGCGAATCCGGCGGCGAGGCCGACGAGGATAGCCGCCCAGGGAGCCACGAAGCCGGCAGCCGGCGTGATGCCGACGAGACCTGCGACGAGACCGGAGGCGAGACCGAGCGCGGTCGGCTTGCCGCGGTGGATCCATTCCACGATGACCCAGCCCAGCGCGCCACCGGCGGCGCCGAGGTGCGTCGCCATGAACGCCAAGGCAGCGAGTTGCCCGGAAGCGAGCGCGCTGCCGGCGTTGAATCCGAACCACCCGAACCACAAGAGACCCGCTCCCGTGATGCACATCGTGAGGTTGTGCGGGAGGCTGCGATGCTTCGGATAGCCGAGCCGCTTGCCGACGACGACGGCGCATACCAGCGCGGACACGCCGGCCGTGAGATGGACGACGGTGCCGCCGGCGAAGTCGAGCGCGCCCGTCTTGAGGAGCCAGCCGCCGTCGGCCCACACCCAATGACAGACCGGGTCGTAAACGAGCGTCGACCAGAGAAGGATGAAGACGACGTAGGCCGAGAACTTCATGCGCTCGGCGAACGCGCCGGAGATGAGCGCCGGTGTGATCACGGCGAACATCATCTGAAAGGCAGCGAAGGCGAGGGCCGGCACGGTGCCGTGGACCGCTCCAGCGACGCCCTTCATGCCGATGAAATCAGCGCCGCCGATGAGCCCCTGGAAGCTCGTGCCGAAGGCGAGCGAATAACCGAAGAGCGCCCACTTGATGCTCAAGATGGGGATCGCCGCCATCGAGTGCATGATGGTCGAGAGCACGTTCTTGCGACCCACCAGCCCTCCGTAGAAGAGCGCGAGCGCAGGCGTCATGAGTAGAACGAATGCGCAACTTACCAAGAGCCACGCAGTATCTCCGGTATCGATCTTGGCCATGGGAGCTCCTCTGGGAAAAACAGACCACCCACCCGTAACGGGCCCCCTGTTTCGGAACGGTTTCACTGCCATTTCACGTGACGAATCTGGAGGACGCGCGATCTTTGACGCGCAATCGACGACACGTCGGACGAGCGCGGAACCGACGCGTTGCGCCGTGCAAAATAGTGACCCATCCATGGGCAGCGCCTTGACGTAAGGCATTGCCCGGCCTACACCGCCAAAAGCTGTGTTTGACCGTCGATCCAAAATTGTCTGCACCATCGGCCCCGCCAGTGACTCGGGCGAAGCTCTCGAACGGCTGATCCGCGCTGGCATGGATGTCGCCCGGCTCAACTTTTCTCATGGGAGTCATGCCGAGCACGCCAAGCGTCTCTCGACGCTGCGAGAAGCGGCCACCCGCTGCAAAAAGCCGGTCGCCGCCCTGCAAGATCTGTGCGGCCCCAAGATTCGCACCGGCTCGTTCCCGCGCGGCGCTTACGTCCTTCCACCGAGCGGCGAAGTGGCGCTGGTGGAGACCAAGCACGAAACCGCCGCCGAGCCGGACACCATTCCCATTCAATACGAAGGCCTGGCCGAAGACGTTCAGCCGAAGGACGCCATCCTGATCGATGACGGCCGCGTGGTCCTGCGCGTGGAGCGCATTCGAGAGGGGCGCGTGCTCTGTACGATCGTGCAGACGGGAACGGTGCGCGATCACGCCGGCGTGCACCTCCCGTCGCGCAGCGTACGGATATCGACGCTCACCGAGAAGGACAAGGCGGACCTCTCCTTCGGTCTTTCCCTGGGCATCGACTACGTGGCGCTCTCGTTCGTCCGAAAGTCCGACGACGTGCGGCTGGTGCGCGCCATCTGCGAAGCGTGGGGCAGGCCTACGCCGATCGTCGCCAAGATCGAGACGCCGGCCGCGGTCGACGATCTGGAAGGAATCATCGCTTCCGCCGACGCCGTCATGGTGGCGCGCGGCGATCTGGGGGTGGAGTTTCCGCCGGAACGGGTGCCCGTCATCCAGAAACAGATCCTCGGTCTGGCCCGCATCTACCAGCGCCCGGTCATCGTGGCGACGGAGATGCTCCAATCGATGGTGCACGCCACCCGCCCCACCCGCGCCGAGGCGAGCGACGTCGCCAACGCCGTTTTCGACGGCACCGACGCGGTCATGCTCTCCGCCGAAACGGCGACGGGCGACCATCCGGATCTCGCCGCATCGATGATGGCGCGCATCATCCAGGAGGCCGAATCGAGCCGTTTCTACTCTCCCGGCGCGTCGTATGCGGGTGACGCCGTCACCGTGCCGGAAGCGATTGCGCGCGCCGCCTGCGTCGTAGCCCGCGAGGTCAAAGCGCGCGCGCTCGTGGCGTTCACCGAAACGGGCTCCTCGGCGCGGTTCGTGTCCAAGGCAAGGCCGCACGTTCCCATCTTCGCCTTTTCGCCCAACGAGACCACGAGGCGCAGGCTTGCGCTCTATTGGGGCGTGGTGCCCCTCTCGATCGACCCTCTGCGCGACGCCGACGCCATGGTCGAGCGCGCCAACGCGTTCGTACTCGGCAACGGGCTCGGATCACCCGGTGACAAGATCGTCGTCGTGTTCGGCGCGCCGGTGGGCGTGTCGGGGACGACCAACGCCGTGCAGGTCAGGGTGCTGGGGTAGCACGATCAGGGCTTCAGCAGGCCGTCGATGAGCGCGCGATCCCCCTGCAAGGCGACCCGCTGCATGTAGAAAGCGAGCCCGCGGCGACCGCCGAGCTCCTCGCCGCCGCCGGCCCGGCCGGGGCCGCCGTGAATGAGGCTCGGGAGCACGGTACCGGGGGGAATCGTTTGACCCGCGACTTTGGCCGAGCCGATGACGACGCGGCCGTGGAAGGGCGCGATGCCGGCGATGGCACTGCGCAAGAAGCTCTTATCGTCCGAGTACACGCTGGTGACCAGACCGCCGCCGCCCGCGGCCACCAGCGTGGCGACTTGCGATGCGGTTCCGTCGTAAGGCATCACCGTGGCGACCGGTCCGAAGACTTCGAGCTCGTGCACCGCGTCCCCCTTGGCCGGAGATTCCGCGAAGAGCAAAGTGGGAGCGAGGAAGAAACCTTTTCCGGAGGGTGCGCCGATTCCCGCTACGGCGTCGCGGCCGCCGGTGACGATTTTGGCGACGCTGCTCAGCTTGCCGATACCGTCGCGAACATCGCGCAGCTGCTGCGCGGTGGCGACCGGCCCCATGGTGACCTCTTCGCGGGTCGGGTCGCCGACGCGAACCGCGCCCAGGCGTTCGCGGAGCTGCTCGATGACCGTCGCCGTCTTCGCCTTGGGGACGTAGACCCGACGAATCGCGGTGCACTTTTGCCCGGTCTTCTGGGTCATGTCGCGCACGACGTCGTTCAAGAAAAGATTCATCACTTCCGAGCCGTTCTCCACGTCCGGCCCGAGCACCGCGGCATTGAGACTGTCGGCCTCGACGTTGACGCGCGAGTTGGCCGAGATGATCGAAGGGGTGGCGCGGAGCGCCGAGCCCGTGCCGCTCGATCCGGTGAAGGCCAAAACGTCGTGGCCGGTGAGCCGATCGAGCAGGTTGCCGGTACTTCCTGCGATGAAAGAAAAGACCCCGGGAGGCGTGAGCTTGCCGTCGACGATGATCTGGGCGATCCGATAGGCGACGAGCGCCGTGCTCGTCGCCGGCTTGCTGATGACCGGCATGCCGGCGAGCAGCGCCGCCGCCGCTTTTTCACCGAGACCCCAGGCGGGGAAGTTGAAGGCATTGATGTGTACGGCCACGCCCGGTTTGGAGACGAAAACATGCTGCCCGAAGAGCCGCGCGCTGCGGCCGAGCTGCGTCGCGTCGCCGTCAGCAAGAAGCAGACCGCCTCCGAGCTCGGTGCCCCAATCGGCATACGCAGTGAGCGTGCCGATCGCGCCGTCGATATCGAACTTGGCGTCGGAACGGGTATTGCCTCCATTGGCCATCGCGAGCGCGAGCAGCTCGTCGCGATGGGCATGAACGGCTTTTGCAATGCTGCGCAACATTTCTCCGCGCTGAGCGAAGGTCAGCTGCGCGAGTGCCGATCCTCCTTCGCTTCGCGCGTGCGCGAGAGCGGGGGAAAAATCGATGCCGTCGGCGGTTGCCGTGCCGAGCGGTTGCTCGGTAGCGGGATTGACGAGCGTCACTCCGTTACCCTTACCGCGTTGCCATTTTCCTTCGAGATAGCTTTGCAGTTCCATTCTTGCGTGGCCTCATGGCCGAATCGGCCGATCGTGATCTGAGATGAGAGGATCTGACACCGTAGTGCCGGCGTCCGTTTTTGTCGCAAAGCGCGGCGGCGGCAACGAAAAAGCGTCGGGGTCACGACAACGCCATCCATGTAGGCTTCGCCCGACCGGAGATATTTGCCCCATTCTTCGGCGCAAAATCGGACATTTCAACGATGCTGAAGCAACTTGCGGACAATGATGCTCAAGTTGGAAACGTCAGCGGCCGTTGCTTTGACAAGAGTTGGTCATGGCGCGTACTTCTACCCCGAATCATAATTCCGAGATTCGCGACGCGCGGCGACCGGCCGTTTTGCCCGCGTGCTCTCTCGTATGACTTTCCGCACAACGACCGCTCTCCGTATCACCATTCGGTGCCGCGGCGCCGAATAGTTCGCAGTGGAGCCATGATGTCCGACAGGCGCTTCAACGGAATCACCAGCCTGATTGGACACATGATGTCGCGGCGAGCTCGATCGGCACCCCTCGCGCTGGCAACGGCGCTCTTCGGCCTCGTGGCCTGCCAGGGCATCATCGGCGAGCCCCCGGCGGGTTTGGGTGCACCCGGAGCCGGCGTCGATCCGAGCGGCGGCGGTGATCCTGGGGCCGGTGGATCGGCGGGATCTGCGGGATCACCTGGATCCGGCGGATCAGGGGGAACGGCGGGCACCGGCGGGGCGGGCGGCGGACCTGCGGACGGCGGCAACGCAGCCGCGATTTTGCCGGCGAGGATTCGTCGTCTGACGAACGCCGAGTACGACACCTCGGTGAAGGCACTCCTCACCATCGACTCCAAGTTCGCTGCCAGCTTCACCCCCGACGCACGTCAGGACGGCTTCACCCGCAACGACGCGCAGCGCGTCGATCCCGTGTTCACCATGCAGATCGACGACGCCGCGACGCAGCTGGCCACGCAAGCGCGCAGCAAGTTTTCCACGCTGGCGCCATGCGCCAACCCGACCAGCGGAGGCGAAGCGTGCGCCCGCACGTTCTTGGGGACCTTCGCGGCGCTTGCCTATCGACGGCCGGCGGCACAGCGGGAGATCGACGCGCTGATGGCCGTGTACCGCGCCGGCGCCGAAGGGGCCGCCTATGCCGACGGGATCGAAGCGGTCGTTCACGCGGTGCTGGTTGCGCCGGCGTTTCTCTACACCACCGAGATTGGCAATGTTGCGGCTCCGCCCGGCGCGACGCCGGTGACCATCACGCCTCACGAAGCCGCCAGCGCGATGGCCTACCTCCTCACGGGGGGCCCGCCCGATGACGCGCTCCTCGCCGACGCGGCCAACGCTGAGATCATGAAATCGGACGTGCGCCAGGCGCACGCGCGGCGCCTCTTCGCGTCGGCCGCCGCGTCGGCGCAGATCACGCGCATCGTCGAGGAGTGGCTCGGTGTCGACCGCATCAGCGAGACCGCCAAGGACTCCAACGCCTACCCGTCCTTCGCCGGCCTGCGAGACGCCATGAAGCGAGAGGCCGACGCGTTCGTCGCCGAGGTGATGTGGAAGACCACGCACGACATCGCTGATTTGCTGTCGGCCGACTGGACCATCGCCGATGCGACGCTCGCCCAGATGTACGGAGGCGTCGCTGCTGCCAATGGGCGGACCTCACTGACCAGCGTGCCGCGCCGCGGGGTGCTCAACCAAGGCGCATTTCTCTCGGTATACGCGCATGCCACGGAGAGCGGGCCGGTACTGCGCGGCGTGGCGATGGTCCGGCGTCTCGCTTGCATCGAAATGGCTTCGCCGACCGAGCTCAATATTCAAGTCACCCCCCCCATCCCCGACCCCACCAAGACGACGCGCGAGCGGTTCTCGGTGCATTCCGCCGACCCGGGCTGCGCCAGCTGTCACAACAAGATCGATGGCTTCGGCTTCTCCTTCGAAAACTTCGACGGCATGGGCAAGGTACGAGATTACGAAGGGCCGGATCCCAGCAAGAACAAGGTCAACAGCGCCACGACCGTCGCCTTCGGCATGGACTTCGACGGCGCCTACGCGGACAGCTCGGCGCTCGTCCTCAAGATGGCGACCAGCCCCAGCGTGCGCGCCTGCTTCGCGCGGCATCTCTTCCGTGCGTCGGCTGCCAACAGCGAGCAGTCGAACCGGCCAGTCGAGGAATCGTTCGTCAGCATTTGGAACACGCTCGCACCCGACAGGCAGGGCAACATTCTCGAAGTCCTGGTGGCATGGCTGGGCAGCGACACGTTCGTCCAGCGGAGGTCTCAGCCATGAGCGCACGAGGGATTACCCGTCGAGGCCTCTTGGGTGCGGCCGCAGCGGCCGGGGCAGCGTTCTCGCTGCCGCGACTCTTCGAACGCGCCGCGGTGGCTACGGCCGCCGATCAGCCGCTCAATTTCATCTGTCTCTATCATCCGCATGGCGTCAGTGCCGAGTTCTGGGCGATGAAGGGAACCGACTCCGAAACGTCGTTCGATATCGCCTACGACAAGTGCTCGCTGCAACCGTTCGACGACGCCGCGACCTACGGCAAGAGCTTCAAGGACAAGATCCTGGTCATCGAAGGGATCGATCACCTCTCCAATGCCAACGGCCACGACTCGGCAGGGACCATCCTCACCGGCAGCCGCATCGACGGCAACAGGAAGCCTGCCAACTCGTCGCTCGACCAGTTCCTGGCGGTGGAGAAGGGGCTCGGCGCGATGACGCCGGTGACGAGCATTTCGCTCGGCGTCGGTATGGACGCGACCGAATCGGGTTATACGCTGTCGTTCGGTCCCGGTGGGGCCGCGCTGCCGAAGATCATCGACCCGGTGCAAGCGTTCAACGTCCTGTTCGCGAATTTCGCGGTGCCTGACGATCCGGTGGCGCGCGCCGCCGCCGAACACAAGCGCAAAGTGGGCATGAGTATCCTCGACTTCGTGCGCGGCGAGATCGGCGACCTTCGCCCCAAGCTCGGTTCCATCGAGCAGCAGAAGCTCGATCAGCACATGACGTCGCTGCGGGAAATCGAGAAGCGCCTGCAAACCAGCGACGCCGGGACCGGCGTCAAATGCGCTCTGGCCAAGCCCGACGCCAGCAAATTTCCGAAGATCAAGCAGTACAACGGCGGTGAACCGTACTTCGACGCCATTACCGACGCGCAGATCGAGCTCATCGCCAATGCCATGGCCTGCGGCGTGACCCGTTTCGCCACGCTCTTCATGAACGACCTCAGCTTTGCCGGCAATCCACTGGGCCTCCCAACCGACAACCACTCCGACGTCGCCCACATCTACGATCCTTCGCCGGTCGGCAACAACGGGCGGCCGGGAGCCGGCACCCCCGCTACCTGGGAGCCGCTCGCCAAGTTCAATCGCTACAGCTATTCCAAAGTAGCCAAGCTCATGCAACGCCTCGACGCTCTCGGCGCGCTCGACAACACGATCATCTATTGCGCGAGCGATATGGGCAATCCTTCGCTGCACAGCACGCAAAACGTGCCCACCCTGCTGGCCGGTGGCGCGGGCGGAAAATTTCGAATGGGCCGGCGCCTCAGGATGGTGCCGGACTGCCCTTCCAGCAATCCGTGGTGCGATCCGGTCAGTGCCGTCTTCAGCGGCGTTACCAATAACCACTTGCTGGTGGCCATTGCACAGGCGTTCGGGGTCAACACCGACACCTTCGGTACCCAGGTCGATTCCAAGTACACCACCGGCGCGCTCACGGGACTTACGTGAGCGCGGCTTATGTGAGATGACGAAAGGAGACCGGCCGGCGGTCGTGATAGGCTGATCGGCTTGGGTGGCTGGATTGCGCCAGGCTTACGACGCAAGGGAGGAATGGATTGGACGAGTTCGAACGGCAAGCCGTCCCCCAGGTTTCCCCTGCCACCTTTGCCAGACTGGTCGAAGAAGCACCCGACGGCGTCGTCATTTCACGCGACGGTATCATTCTTTACGTGAACCGCGCGGCGCTGGCGCTCCTCCGGTACGACCGTGCCGAGGAGTTGGTCGGTCAGTCGATGGCGCTCTTTCTCGATGCCCAATCGATCGGCACCATGGTTTCCCGCATTCGCCACATGCAGGCCACCGGTGAGCGCATCGCTCCGCACGAATACCGCGCCACCCGCCGCGACGGATCGACAGTGGTCGCCGAGATCTCCTCGATCCCCATCGAGCTCGACGGGCAACCGGCGGTGCTCGCCTTCGCGCGCGACGTCACCGAACGCGTGCGCTTGCGCGCCCAGCTCGAACAGGCCGACCGCTTGACGGCTCTCGGCATGATGGCCGCGGGCGTGGCCCACGAGATCAACAACCCCCTTACGTTCATCAGTCTCGCCACCGATCTCCTACGGCAGAGGCTCGGACCCGATGACGGCGTCAGTCGCGGGCTCCTCGACGATATCGGGGAGGGGGTCGGGCGGGTGACGGCGATCGTGCGCGATCTGCGCGTCTACAGCCGCTACGAGGACGAGCCGCTCGGAGCGGTCGACCTGGAGGCCGTTTTGCACGGCGCGGCACGCATCGTGGCGCATGAGCTGCGCTCGCGCATCCGCCTCGTCCACGTGGCCGACAGCTTGCCGCCGGTGCACGGCGTGGCGCGGCGCCTCGAGCAAGTCTTCGTGAACGTTTATCTCAACGCCGCGCAGGCCTTCCCCGACGACCAGACCGACGCCATCATCTCGGTGCAGGCACACGTCGCCGAGAGCACCGTCGAGATCGAGGTATCGGACAACGGGCCGGGAATGGCGCCGGACGTCCTTGCGCGGATCTTCGAGCCGTTCTTCACCATGCGACCGACTGGCACCGGTACCGGCCTCGGGCTTTTCATCTGCAAGGACATTTTGCTTCGCGTGGGAGGGAGCATTCGCGCCGAGAGCGAAGTCGGCCGTGGAACGACCGTCACCATCGCCCTCACGCGCGCCGAGCCCACCGCGCTCCTCGAGGTTCCCCCGGTTTCGACCACGCCCCTTTGCGGACGCCGCATTCTCGTCGTCGACGACGAACCCCTCATCGTCTCCATCATCGTGCGCGCCCTCGGGCAGAACAACGTCGTCGTCGGTGAAACGAGCCCCGAAAGGGCCCTCGAGCTCGCCTTTTCCGACCCCCCGTTCGACGCCATCGTCTGCGACATGATGATGGAAGGGCTTACCGGCGTCGACGTCTACGAGCGCATCGCCCGCGAACGTCCGGGGATGGAAATGCGCATCGTGTTCATGAGCGGCGGAGCCCATACCGCACGGACTCGGGCATTCCTCGCCAGCGTGCCGAACCGGTGTCTTGCCAAACCGTTCGCCCCCGAGGGGCTGTCGTCGGCGCTGGCGCAAGTGGCCGCGGGCTGACTGATGCAGTATCCCTCATGGCCCCGGGATGCCCATCTCCACTCCCTCCCACAGCGCCGCGCGCGACCCTGACTTCATCGAGGTGCTCGGGTCGCGCGAGCACAACCTCGACGTCGACCGCTTGGAAGTGCCGAAGCGCAAGCTGGTGGTCTTCACCGGCGTGAGCGGTTCCGGCAAATCGAGCCTCGCCTTCGACACGCTCTATGCGGAGGGACAGCGCCGCTACGTCGAGACACTGAGCGCGTACGCACGGCAGTTCTTGGGGCAGCTCGAACGCCCTCACGTCGACCATTTACGCGGACTTTCGCCGACCATCGCCATCGAGCAGAAGAGCGCCTCGGGAAATCCGCGCTCCACCGTGGGAACCATCACCGAGATCTACGACTACCTGCGCGTGCTCTACGCCAAGATGGGACAGCAGCATTGCCACCTCTGCGGCAAGCCCGTCAAAGCGCAGACTTCGGAGGAGATCGCCGACGAAGTGCTGCGCCTTCCGGCGGGTACGGCGATGACGCTCATGGCGCCGCTCGTCGTTCACCGCAAGGGGGAATACCGCGAGCTCTTCGGGGAGCTGAAATCACGCGGCTTTCTGCGGGTCGTGGTGGACGGCAAAACGCTCCTGCTCGATGACATCCCCGCGCTCGACAAGAAGAGAAAACACTCCATCTCGCTCGTCGTCGATCGCATCAAGCTGCAAAGCGCGGAGCGTGTCCGCTTGACGGAGGGCATCGAGCTGGCCCTGCGGGAGGGGGCCGGAGAGCTCGAAGTTGCAATCGGCGAGGGAAAGCGCCTCGCGTTCAGCGAAAAGCGAGCCTGTTGCGGCAACGCCTTTCCCGAGCTTTCTCCGCAGAGCTTCTCTTTCAACAGTCCGCTCGGCATGTGCCAGAAGTGCAACGGGCTCGGCGCGCGCCAGGAAGTCGACGAGCACCTCGTCGTCCCCGATGCGAGTCTCTCCATCCGTGGCGGCGCCATCGCGCCCTGGGCCACGGCGATGGTGCGTGGCGAAGGTTGGGTCTTTCGCATCGCCGATGCCGTGGCCAAGGCTTGCAAGGTCGACCTCGACACGCCGTGGAAGAAGCTCGGCAAAAAGAAGCAGAGCATGGTGCTCTACGGGCTCGGCGGGAAGAAGATCTCGGTCGTGTGGGGATCGGAGGGCTCGGAGAGTCACGGCACCTGGGGCATGCATTTTCAAGGGGTGATCCCCAGCTTGACGAGGCGTTTCCAGCAGTCGAGCTCGGAGTCGGCGCGCGATCAGTATCGCAAGTTCATGAGCGATCAGCCGTGCGACGCCTGCCAAAAGCGACGTCTGCGTCCGGAGAGCCTCGCCGTGCGCGCGTTCGGCAAGAGCGTGGCCGAGGTAGCGGCGATGACGGTGCGTCAATGTTACGAGCACTTTTCCAACGTCGCCTTGACGGCGCGGCAAAAACGGATCGCCGAGGGCGCGCTCGGCGAGATCAAGAGCCGCCTTTTCTTTCTCCTCAACGTGGGCCTCGATTACCTGACCTTGGAGCGGTCCGGACCGAGCTTGAGCGGCGGCGAAGCGCAGCGCATTCGTCTCGCCAGCCAGCTGGGGAGCGAGCTGTCGGGCGTCATCTACGTGCTCGACGAGCCGAGCATCGGCCTGCACCAGCGGGACAACCAGCGCCTGATCGAGACCTTGCGCCGCCTGCGCGACCTCGGCAACACCGTCCTCGTCGTCGAGCACGACGAGGAAACGATACGCGCGGCCGATCATGTGGTCGATTTCGGCCCCGGGGCCGGGCATCTCGGAGGTCGCGTCATTTTCAGCGGCACCCCCGACGACCTGGCGAGCGATCCCACCAGTCTCACCGGCGCGTACCTTTCCGGTCGCGCCAAGATCGCGACGCCACTCGCCACCGAGCGACGCAAGGCCGCTCACGCCATCGTCATCCGCGGGGCGCGCGAAAATAACCTCAAGAACATCGACGTGCGCTTTCCGGTCGGCGTGCTCACGGCGGTGACCGGCGTGAGCGGCGCCGGCAAGAGCTCACTGGTGAACGCCATCTTGCTCCCCGCGCTCGCCCGCCTCCTCCACGGGAGTACCGACCGCGTGGGAACGCACAAGGGGATCGACGGTCTCGAGCACCTCGACAAGGTCATCGCCATCGATCAAAAGCCCATCGGGCGAACACCGCGATCCAACCCGGGCACCTACACCAAAGCCTTCGACCACATTCGCGACGTTTTCGCGCAGCTGCCCGATGCGCGGGCGCGTGGCTATACGGCGGGGCGCTTCAGCTTCAACGTGAAGGGCGGGCGCTGCGAGGCGTGCAGCGGCGACGGCGTGGTCAAGGTGGAGATGCACTTCTTGAGCGACGTGTACGTGCCCTGCGAGGTCTGCGCGGGCAAACGTTACAACGCGCAGACGCTCGCCGTGCGTTTCAAGGGCAAGAACGTCGCCGAAATTCTGGACACGAGCGTCGACGAATGCGCCGAGCTCTTCAAGAACCACCCGGTGCTGCATCGGATCCTGGAAATGCTGCGGGAGGTCGGGGTCGGCTACATGAAGATCGGGCAGACCGCCCCCACCATGAGCGGCGGCGAAGCGCAGCGCATCAAGCTGAGCCGCGAGCTCGGCAAAAACCAAACCGGGCGCACGCTCTACGTGCTCGACGAGCCGACCACGGGCCTCCATTTCGACGACATCAAGAAGCTGCTCGGTGTGCTGGCGCGGCTCGTTGATTCAGGCAATACGGTCATCGTCATCGAGCACAACCTCGACGTCATCAAATGCGCCGACCACGTCGTCGACCTGGGGCCGGAGGGGGGAGGCGGGGGCGGGCGGGTCATCGCGGAAGGCACGCCGGAACAGGTGGCACGGATCGAAGCTTCGTTCACGGGCCGTTTCCTGCGCGGCTTCTTGAACCCCGCGCCGCCGCGCGCCAGGCGGAAGGCCGTACCGCGGGCCGCGAGCTCGAGCATCGAATCATGACGTCGTCGACGTTGGAGACGATGGGATGATGCCCACGACGATCACGTCCGTCACCGCGAAAACGATGGACCTTCCACTGACGGAGCCTTTCGCGATCGCCACGGGGGCGGCCTCTGCGGCAGCCAACGTGCTCGTCGCGCTCACGCTGGAGGATGGGACCGTCGGCCTCGGGGAAGCGGCACCGTTTGCGGCGGTGAGCGGCGAAACGCAAGGGAGCAGTCTTCGAGCCATCGAATCGGCGCGGGAATGGCTCGTCGGACGAGACGTCCGGGCTTACCGGCCCCTTTCCGCCCAGCTCGGGGAAGCGTTAGGCAGCGAGGCCGCCGCGCGCTGCGCGCTCGAAATGGCCATCTTCGATGCGCTGACGCGCCATTGGCACGTCCCGTTGTGGGTCTTCTTCGGTGGTCAGGGCACGGCGATCCACACCGACATGACGATCACCGCGGGCGACGCCGATCACGCGGCGAAGGCAGCGGCGGCCATTTTGGCGCGGGGCATCTCGACCATCAAGATCAAGGTCGCCGCGCTGTCTGCGGAGCAAGACGCGGAGCGGCTCGCTGCCGTGCGGCGCGTGGCTCCCAACGCGCCGCTGATCGTGGATGCCAACGGCGGGTACACGCCCGAAGAGGCAGTGCGGTTGCTCGATCGTCTCGATGCGCACGGCGTCGCGCTGGAGCTCTTCGAGCAACCCGTCTCTCCCGCCAACTGGGCCGAGTTTCGCCGCCGAACCGCGACGAAGGGGGTTCGGCTTTGCGCCGACGAATCGGCTCGTTCCGCGGCCGACGTGCTGCGCTTGATCCGCGATGACGCCGTCGACGCCGTGAACATCAAGCCCATGAAATACGGCGTCGTCGAAGCGCTCGCCATCTGGCACCTCACGCGCGCCGCCGGCAAAAGGATCATGATCGGCGGCATGGTGGAAAGCTCCCTTTCCATGAGCTTCTCGGTCCATCTGGCGGCCGGGCTCGGGGGGTTCTCTTACGCCGACCTCGACACGCCGATGTTCATGCAACGCGATCCGTTCGCGGGTGGCTTTCGGCAGCGCGGATCGGAGCTCAGCGTCGCGCACGTGGAGGCGGGGCATGGCGTCACCGCGCGGTGATCGCACCGCGCGGTGACCTTTCCCGGTCATAGCTCCTTGGCACGCACCTGCAGCGCCTGCTGCCCGGATAGCGGGAACGCGCTCACGCCTGCTGCGCGTGGCGCAGGTTGGGCTGCTCGACCTTCGGCTCGGCCAAAAGGTCGGTAAACAGCGCGCGATAGTGGACGAATGCCTGGCGCAGCTCTTCGGTGTTGGCGCGCCCTTCGCGATTGGCCAGGGCGAGGGTGTGCGCGGCGCGATAGTGCTGCACGACATTGGCATGCTCGACGGAGAGGTCCGCGACTCTGTGCTCGAAATCCTCCATCGGGTATCCGCGGGCCTGCATGACCGTTTTGATGAGCCGGCTGGCTTCGCTCACGGCTGCCGCCGGATTGTCCACGAACTTCGCCTGCAGAGCTGCCCACTCATTGCCATAGTGGATTCGGTCGGCCTCGTTGAGGTCCCGCAGCTTGAAATGCTCCAGACGGCGCGCTCTGGCACCGAGCTCCTTCTCGGCCTTGGCAACGCTCCCCAACTCCTGGACGGCACGGTCGTACTCGGGTCCGAAGCGGCGCCGCAATTTCTCGCGGCGGCGGCGCGCGTTGTCGGTGGTCACGACGACCATCACCACCACAGCCACCAAGATGAGCACGACGGCGAGAATTCCTTGCATAGTCGACATGTCGATTACCTCGTTTCTTCGGGCGAATGGGAATCGTTGCGCACGGCGTTCGGTTGCGCGCCGTCGCCTGGCGACGCGCTGGGTACGGCTGGCGGAGCGCGAAGGACCGACGGCGACGCCGCACGAGCGCTCTCGTCTTCCGCGCGTCCAAGGACCTCGCGATCCAAGCTGTCCAGGAACGAATCGGCCGGAAAATCGACGTCGATGACGAGGTCCGTTCGTTCGATCACGGTGAACGGACGGATGTCGACGCTGGTAGTACGCGGTCTTCCGGCCGAATCGAGGAGGAGCGCGTCCGCCACGTAGTCCCCCGGATAGAGTGACGAGATGGTCGTCGCGAAGGCCGTGCAGGGCGCTTGAAATTCGCCGGCGGTGCGTCCCGCGATCGTGCTCACGGCGATGTCGATGGCGGCTGCGCGGCCCAACACGCAACGATTGGGGTCGACCGCTTCGTCCACCATCCATCGCACCGTCAGTCGGCCTGGCTCGACGACCACCACCGGAGGCGGCGCGGAGTCGCCGGTTTCGACGATGCATCCCGTGCTGGCGATGCTCGCGACGAACAGGGCGCCCACGGCTCCGGCGCGCATGGCCCGTTTCTCAGCGAACACGAATGGCCTCGCCCGGTGCGGGTTGAAAACGGCGTGCCGGCGGCGCGACCTCGACCTGGCGCCGATGGCGAACGAGACCGGGCGGCTCGTGTCGGTAGTAGCCCCAGCGCTGCCCGCGTCGGTGGTACCAACGGCCGTCCACGTAGTAGACGGGCTCGCCGCGGTAAACGGTGTGAGGATAGGCGTAGACATTGACCGGCGCGGGCGCGACAACGACGTCTTCCTCCACTGCAACGGTCGGATGTGCCGTTCGAACTTCGGCTGTGCACCCCACGAGGCCACAGGCCAGCGGCAATGCGAGAGCGCAACACCCGATCCACTTGCCTCTCGTCGACGGCGAAACGTGCCGAACAGCGAGGTTGAAAGCTGAGATTCTCATAGGGGGCTCCTGTGCAGAGGGGGAGCAGCCTCGAGTAGACGCGGCTCCCTTTCACCCAAGAACGAGCAACGACCGTGCCTCGACGGTCGTTCTTTCGTACGTCGTTGGTCGCGCGTCCTCGGCTCCAGCCGGAGCGGAGGTCCGTCGGCCGATGGTTGGATTTACCGAGTGCGATCGATATCGGCCATCGCCTGGTCGAACTGGCCTTGCGATATCTCCCCGCGGGCGAGCTTTCCTCGCAGCGCCTCCACCTCCGCGCGCACGCGCTCATCGGCGGCACGATCGCCCGCGGGCTCGCGATCCGCGCGAAGGGCGTATTCGTGTTTGGCCTTGGTGGCGACGCGCGCAAAGAGCTCTTTCAGCTCGTTAGCGTCGACCTTCATCTGCCGCGAAAACCAGACGTTCGCCGTCTCCCCGAGGGCGACCGTGCCGGCAAAAGCGATCGCGGCGCTGACCACGAGGCCGTAACCCGGCACCAGCTTGACCAGCTGGCGCGCCCCTTCGCGCAACCCCACGCCGGCGCCCATCACCCCCATCAATTCGCCGGCACGCTCGGCGCTCACCTCGACGCCGTGGAAGTAACCAATCGACGCGACCATGGCCATTTGAATCGGCGTCAGCACGAGGATGTCGGCCACCGGGATGGGCGCGAGAGCGACCGCGGCGCAGATGGCGGCCTTGGAGTAAATGAGGGTGCGAATCCTCCGCTCTTTCAGCTGCGAGTCGGCGCGCTGAGCGGCGATGAAAGCATCCTGCAGTGCACTGGGAAGAAGGTCGGTGATGCGTTGCACCAACGCCGGCACGCCGGTCCCGCGCTTGGCCGAAACCATCATCACGTCGTTTTCGGCGACGCCGAGACGTGCCACGGCGCTGGCGAGAGATTCCGTCTTCTCGCGCTCGTCGAGCAGGTCGATCTTGTTGATGACCACGATGCTGCGCGCCGACGCTCCGCGAATGACGCGAGCGAGCTTCTCGTCCTCCGCGGAGACCGCGGCCGCACCGTTGAGCACGTGGAGGATGACGTGCTGCCCTTGCAGAACACCGAGGCCGAGCACGTCATCGAGCGAGAAGCGGCTGGTGCCGACGCCGGGCGTGTCGGTGAAATCGATGCCGAACCGCTCCGCCACCTGGGGGCCCTTGGTTTCGTCGGTTTGCATGCTGACGCGTGCCACCTCGGCCCCGTAGATGGCGTTGAGCAACGAGGATTTGCCGGAGTTACCGAATCCGGCAAAGGCGACCTTGGGTTTAGAAGCGAAGCGCTTTTGAACGCGGCCGACGATTTCATCGATGCCGTCGAGCGAAACGGGATTGGCAGCCATCGAGCTCCCCTGGCCGGAATGTTGGATCGCGGCGTTCACCCCCCAGGATAGCGTGAGTCGGGCTAAGTCGCGTTATCGGACTTCACCGCGGGCCCGGCGTCGCTGTCGGTGGGGCCGCCCGCTTTCGCCGCGGGAAGCAGGGACGCCGCCAGGGCGCCCACGAAGCCGCCCACGCAGTCGGCCAGCACGTCGCGCAGATCGGCGGAGCGGCCCGGGACGAAAAGCTGATGGAACTCGTCGGTGAAGCCGTAGAGCGTGGTGATGGCGCCGGACATGAGGACGAGCACGCTTGCTTTTTGCGACCAGCTGCGTGGCATGGCCATGAAGGAGAACGCGCCGAGAACGGCGTAGACCGCCGCATGGATGAGCTTGTCGTAGCTCAGCAGCTTGGAAGAGGGGAAGGCCGCCCCGGGGATCGACGAGAGCACGAAGATGAGAAGCGCCCACCCCACCGCGAACTTCGCGAACCGAGCAGCCCTGTCCATCTTATGCTTTCCCATGCGGCGTGCGCTCGAGCAAGGCGCGCGATATCAGTGCGCGACGGGAGCGCCTTCGGCGTCGACGAACTCCGGCTTGGGAAGGCCGTTTTCCGCGAGCGCCTTGACCGCCAGGTCCTTCGGTCCAACGAGCACGACCGTTGTCGCCGAGAGATCGAAGTATTTCGTCGCCAGGGCCGTGAGCTCCTTGGCGCTCGCGCTGCGCTGTGCGGCGAGGTCACGCACGTCTTGATCGGGAAGGAGGCCGAGCGATGCGTTGCCGGCGAGACTCCCCGCCACGCCGCGCACCGTGCCGTACGATTCGAGCGCCTCGCCGTTGAGCAGCGCGCGCACCTTTTCGACGTCCGTCTCGCCGAGCCCTTCTTTGGCGAGCGTGTCGACCTCTTTGCGCGCCTCGCGCAGAGCGCCCGCGATGGCGTCGGCGCGGATGGCGGCACGCACGACGACCATGCCGGCACTGCGCTGGGCGTTGACGCTCGAGCGCGCGCCGTAAGTCCAGCCGTGATCTTCACGCAGGTTCTGATTGAGACGCGAGGTGAACGACCCTCCCAGCGCGATGTTGATCATGGAGAGCGGCGCGTACGCGGGATCGCTCGCCCTGGGGCCGGAGCGGACCCAGGACATGACGATCTGCGGCGCCTCGGGACGATCGACGACGAACGATCGCATCTCGCGCGGCGCCGCGGGACCGGGATCGGCGATGGGCGGAGCGCTGTCGGCGGGAGCTTTCCAGGCCGCGAAGGCCTTGCTTAGCAGCGCGGTGAGCTCCGTCGATTTCACGTCACCCACGACGACGAACGTCGCCGCGTCGGGGCGCCAGATCGTCTTGTGCCACTTGGCAATATCGGGGAGCTGCACCTTCTTGGCCGAGGCCATGGTGCCATCGGGGGGGTGCGCGTAGGGGTGCTTGGCGCCGTAGTACGTGAACGTGGTGACGACGCGAGCGACGTCGTTCGGTTCCTGGGTGCGGTTCTTGAGGGCGTTGTTCCAGAGTGCAGAGACGCGTGACCAGTCCTTCTTCTCGTGACGCGGCTTGACGACTGCGTCGGCCAAAAGCGAAAGCGCGGCCTCGAGCTTGGACGACAGCATCTGAATCGAGACCGAGCTCGCATCGCGATCGGCGCTACTCGCCAGACGCGCGCCGAGATCGTTGATGGCCTGCGAAAAGAGGAGCGCATCGCGGTCACCGGCTCCCTCGTCGAGCATGTCGGCCGTCGCGTACGCGAGGCCCCCTTTTTCGATGGGTTCGGCAGCGCTCCCATAGGGGACGACGATGGCCACGGTGACGAGGGGCAAGCCGTGTCGCTCCAGCAGCCACACCTTGGATTTGCCCGGCCCGTCCAAAACTTGGGGCGCGGGGGGCACGAAGGGTTGCGCCGACGCGGGCACGGGGCGCGAGCCGAGCGGGTCACTGGGCGGCGCGACCGTCGGCGCGGGGGGCGCGCTCGGCTCGGCGCGCGAAGGAGCGGGCGCACGGGAAGCGCCGCCGCACGACGCCACGACAAGCGCCAGAAGAAATGCCGCGGCCGTTTTCACGGGGCCCTCGGGACGACGCGCACGATCACGCGACCGCCCATCGTGATCGTCTTTTTTGCCTGGACCAAGATCCCTTCCGCGTTCGCTTGCTCGTAGCGTGCGAGATCCTTGTTCACGTAACCTGGGTCGCCCTTGTCGTACCAATAGACGTTGAGGAGCCGCGCCCGAGCCGCGACGGATTGGAGACGATCGACGAACTGGAACGCTACCTGGTTCTTCGCGCGGCGAACCTCTTCCGCGCTGGGTGCCTTGGCGAGCACTTGGGTCAAGATGGCGTCCGTCGCTTTCTCCACTGCGTCGGCCGAAACGCCGGGGCGTACCAGGATTTCGATGGTGAACACGCTCGACAGCGACGACGAGTCCTGCGAGGCGGTCACCGACTGCGCCAGCGATTTCTCGTAGACGAGCGACTTGTAAAGGCGGCTCGTCTTTCCCGACGAAAGGATGGAAGCCAAAAGGTCGAGCTCGGCGTCGCCGGGATCGAAGCGCGCCGGCGAGTGGAAGGCCATGATGATCTTGGTCATCTCCACGCGATCCTCGAGCGTCTCGCGGACGACCTTGTCCAGCGTCGGCATGGCGACGGCCGTCTTCTCGACGCGGCGCGGAGCGGAGCGCTGCCTCACCGGAATGAAGCCGAAATAGCGCTGCGCCAACTCCTTCACCTCGGCCGCGCGCACGTCACCCGCGACGACGAGCGCGGCATTGTCGGGCCGGTAGTGCTCGTCGAAAAAAGTTCGTACGTCTTCGACGCTCGCCGCCTCGAGATCGGCGTGCGAGCCGATGACCGGATGATGGTACGGGTGCGACTCCGGATAGAGCAACTCGGGGAGGCGCAGCTCGACCTTGCCATAAGGGCGATTTTCCGTCATTTGACGGCGCTCGTTGCGCACGACGTCGCGCTGCAAGTCGAGCTTCGGCCGATCGATCTCCCCCCCCAATGTCTCCAGCCGATCTGCTTCCAGCCAGAGGAACAGCGGGAGCAGCGTGGAGGGTCCGCTCTCGAAATAGTCGGTCACGTCAGCGCTGGTCGAGGCGTTGTTCTGCCCGCCTGCCGCCTCCATCCACGCGTCGAACATCTTGTTGGGCGCGCGTTTCGTCCCCATGAACATCAAGTGTTCGAAGAGGTGTGCGAACCCGGTGCGCCCGGGACTCTCGTCTTTCGACGCGACGCGATAGAGGAGATTCGTCGCGACCTCCGGCAGGAGGTGGTCCTCATGGACGATAACCGTGAGACCGTTGGCGAGCTTGGTCTGCTCGAAAGGGAGCTCCAGCGACCTGGCGGACCGAGCCATCAGCGCCACGGCGCCGACCAGCGGAACGAACGGCAGAAACCGGCGCAATCGCATGGCTAGACCTCACCCACCATCCCCATCGGTCCAAGGCGATTCCCCCCGAGATGCTCGCCTTTCCGATCGGTTCGGCTGTCTTCCCCCTTCCAAGCCCACTCGTCCGTCACGGTCGAGTTTCAGCCGGTGGGCATCTTTTTGATTTCGTCGCGCGCCCGCTTCCATGCCCGCTGCACGACCCATGACAGCGGTCGCTCGAGGCGGTTCGCCTCGGCCTTGATCTCTTCCAGCATGTCTTGGGGGAAGTACAGGCTCTGTTTTCTCGCCCGCGCATCCTGTTCGGTCATCTCGATTTCACCTACGATTCTGCCGAGCCAACGTCTCCCGAGCGGGGCGCACTATACAACGGAGTGCGGCGTTATCGGAGGCTATTTGGACTTTAGGCATCCGGTCGTGATGACGGCGTTGCCGACCTTGCTTGATCGAAAGCCACCCGCGCCAGGAGCTCGGGCAAAGAGTCGGGATCGACGATCCACCCTGCGCAACTCTTGCCGCCGCACGTGCAGCGCTCAGCCAGGTCGAGCGGAAATCCGTAGTGGTAGGTAATTTCTTCTCCGGGCTGTATCGGGCGAAGTGCGATCACGCGCGCCCAGGCTCCCCCCTTGCCGTCCAGCTCGGCCTCGATTTCGGCGTTCGGGTCGCAGGCGTGGTTGATCCAGCGGGTCTGATCGACCATGTCGAGGTAGAAACCGTCGTCGACCCAGAGGCAGTACCGATCGTCGACGAGCTCCTCCTCCTTATAGAGGACCCCCTCCACGTCGGCGATGGTCTCGCCCGGCTGGTAGCCATCGAGGGCGCGAACGCCATAGCCGTGGATGGGGGAGCGAAAAACGCGGAGGCCAGAGGCGTAGGGCACGGGGCGACGTAGCACGGTTTGCCGTCCGAAATCCACGTTTCGGCGGCGACGCCACTTCACAAACGCAACCACTGGTGTAAATCCCCGGAAAAGATGACTACCCCCTCGCAAACCGAACCCGGCACGAGCCCCGCCTCCCCGGGCGCCGTGGAGCTCCCCTTCCAGGCGGAAGTTCAGCAGGTGCTCGCCCTGGTGATCAATTCCCTCTACACGCACAAAGAGGTGTTCTTGCGCGAGCTCGTGTCGAACGCCTCCGACGCCCTCGACAAGGCGCGTTTCCTGTCGCTGACGCGCAAGGACGTCGGCGAACAGGTGGGTGAGGCGCGCATCGCCATCCGCGTCGACGACGACAAACGGACGCTGACCGTCGAAGACAACGGGGTCGGAATGACCCGCGAGGAAGCCATCCAGAACCTCGGGACCATCGCCCGCTCGGGATCGCTCGACTTCGTCAAAGCCTATGCGGACGCCGCCAGGAGCAAGGAAGCGGGGCTCAAAATCATTGGTCAGTTCGGCGTCGGTTTCTACGCCGCGTTCATGGTCGCGTCGCGCGTCGACGTGCACACGCGATCCATGCTTCCCGGTGGGGAGCCGGTCATCTGGCGCTCGGCAGGGAGCGGCGGCTTCACGGTGCTGCCCGGCGAACGCGAGAACCCCGGCACCGAAATCGTCTTGCACCTCAAGGAAGACGAGCGTGAGTACCTGCGCACGGCGCGCGTGCGCGAGATCATCAAGAAGTATTCCGACTTCGTTCAGTTTCCGATCTACCTGGACGGCGAGCTCGTCAACCGCTCGTCGGCCATCTGGACGCTCCCCAAGGCGCAAGTCACCGACGAACAACACACCGAGTTCTTCCGTCGCATCACCGGTTCCGACACGCAGACACCGCTCCTGCGCGTACATACGTCGGTCGACGCACCGGTGCAGTTCCATGCGCTGCTCTACGTGCCCGAGAAGGCGCCCCTCGATCTGTTCAGCAAAGAGCGCCGCGGTCTGCGCCTTTACGCCAAGCGCGTGCTCATCATGGAGGACTGCGACAAGCTCTTGCCGCCCTATTTGCGGTTTCTGCGGGGCGTGGTCGATTCCGAGGACATCCCGCTCAACGTCTCGCGCGAGATGCTGCAAGAGGATCGCAACCTCCTCCAGATCCAGCAGCAGCTCACCAAAGGCGTTCTTCGTGCCCTCGGCGATCTCGCGACCAACGAGCCCGAACGTTACGCCTCCTTCTGGGCCGAATTCGGGCGCCTGCTCAAAGAGGGGGTCGCCCTCGATTGGAAGCACAAGGACGAGCTCGCCGGACTCTGCCGTTTCGAAGCGCGGTCGTCTGAACCGGGCAAACTCATTTCTCTGCAGCAGTACGTCGCCGCGATGCCCGCCGACCAGAAAGAGATCTATTACATCACCGGGCCGAACCGGCGCGCGGTCGAAGAGGGACCGCACCTCGAAGCGCTGAAAAAGCGCGGCTACGATGTCCTCTTCTTCATCGACCCCGTCGACGAATGGTTGGCCCAGGCCCTCGTCGAATTCGACAAGCGCAAGCTCAAGAGCGCCGTGCACGGCGATGTCGATCTCGGTGACGAAGCCGACGAGAAGGCCAAAGTGGACGTGGCCGGCGTGGTGCCCCTGGTCAAGGCCGCGCTCGGGGCGAAGGTCAAGGACGTGCGTTTCTCGCGCCGTCTCACCGACAGCGCGAGCTGCCTCGTCGCCGAAGAGGGGGACCCGAGCGCCAACATGCAGCGCATCATGAAGATGCTCGACGCCCAGGCCGAGGAGTCAACGCGGATCCTGGAGCTCAATCCTTCCCACCCCATCATCAGGAACCTCTCCGCGCTCGGCACGAACGATCCCAAGTCGGAACGGATCCAGCAATGGTCCGAGCTCCTCTTCGACCAGGCGCTCTTGGCAGAGGGGATCGTCAAAGACCCCACCGATCTCGTGAAGCGGATTCAAGCGCTCTTCACCGAGGTGACGACGGCGGCAGTGGCCAAGAAAGACTAGTCGCCCCTCCCAAGTGCCCCGCCACCGTCGTCACCTCCGGCGTCATTACAAGGAAGCGCGGAACTTCTCGAGGCTCTTCACCGCTTCGTGGAGGAGCGTTCGCGACGCCTCCGTCGCGTCGGCCGCTTTTTTCTCCACGTCGGCGAGGTGCGGCTCGAGCTTGTTCCACTGATCTTTCAGTTCCATGTTCGCCAAGTGCAGGCGCACGCGCACCTCGTCCCGCAGCGCTTGCAGGTGCGACAGGGTCTTCTTCAACTCGTTCTTCAACTCGTTCTTCAACTCGTTTGCGTTGTCACTCATGGGGTGTCTCCCTACGACCAAGGGCCGTGCGATTTTGGCTCGCCGGAACAGCGGCCCCTCGTACGAGCAAAGTCCGGGCCAAGTGGAATACGTGGGAACGCCGCCCCGCACGCCGAGTTTCCGCAAGGAGAAGAGCACCCGACAACGTCGATCTCCATGAAATTTGCCCCACTTCGGCGCGCGCCGGTAAGAGTCAGACGTGGATTTCGTCCGACCGAACCGCCCGGTTGCATTGCGGTTCGTGGCAGGCCGCGGACACTACGAAACCGTGATTCAAGCCGTGCGCGGGGCGCGCACCAGCCTGTGGATTGCGACCGCCAACTTGAAAGAATTGATGGTGGAGGATCTGCGCTGGTCGTTGCGACGGCGTCGGCGCGGGGCCGTTTCTTATCGATCGGTCATCGAGGTTTTCGATGAGCTCTTTGCGGCAGGGGTCGAGATCCGTTTGCTGCACGCGGCTTCTCCGTCGCGGCCTTTTCGCGAAGAGCTGGCACGCCACGCGCGGCTCGTCCCGACTCGCCTGGCGAAGACGCGCGAGCGCGCTCTCAGCGGCGTCTTTGCAACGCCCGCCCCCCACCTGGGTCGCGCCGAGGGTCGCTTCGAGATGCGGCTCTGCCCGCGGGTTCATTTGAAGACCGTCATCGTCGATGGCGAATTCCTCTACCTGGGCAGCGCCAATTGGACCGGCGCAGGTCTCGGTGCCAAAGGCACGGGACGGCGCAACTTCGAGCTCGGCATGGTGACCGACGATGCGCTTCTCCTCGACGACGTGCAGGAGATCTTCGATCGCATTTGGCGCGGTGCCGAGTGCGCGGGTTGCAAGCTCCGGGATCTTTGCCCGCGCCCGCTCGATGTCGCTTCCACGGGCGGGGGCAAGCCCCTGCTGGTGCGCGCCGCGCGTCGATGACGCCGCGCGACGCGCGCTTCTCGTCAGCGCTCGCTGTCGGCGGCCGACGCATTTTTTTCGTTGGTCCACGCTACGGTGGCAATGGTCGCCTCGTCGCCGTCTTGGCCCCCTTGCTCCACGTGGACGCGCACGATTCTGACGCCCGTCAGCTCGAGCGCGGCTTCGCAACCGCCCAAAACGTCGTTCCACATATTTTCGTCGAAGCCGGGGCAGCGCTCGAACAGCACGCGAACAAAACCGTTGCCCTGATCCATGACGCTCATCTTTCCGGGGCGGAGGTACCTCGAGAAGATGCGGGCGCTCGCCCCGAGCACCATCGCGGGCGACGCCAGACGCAAGAAAGCGCGGTAAACGCCGTTCAGATCGCGCTTGGTCATTTCGTTGCCCATCAGACGAGCCAGGCGCGGCTCGCCCGTCACCCGCCGCCCGGCCTGGTGCATCTCGCATTTCCACGCGACCGGGTACCAGCTGCTCGATACGATGAGACCGGTTTCGAGATCATGGCGAAGCTTGTCCCGCAACAAGGCCATCATCTGGTCAGCGACGTCCTGCCCTCGGATCGCCGCCAGCACGATGGGGTAGTTGCGAAGAGAGAGCCCCTTCATCTCACTCGCCATCACTCGATCGGCTCTGCTCTCTGGCTCTCGTGCCTGACGTCGTGGCCCGCCACCATGAAGATCACTTCTTCGGCGATGTTGGTAGCGTGATCGGCGATGCGCTCCAGGTACTTGGCCACGTTCACGACGCCCATGGCTCCCTTGATGCGCTCGGGGTGGTTCTCCATGAACTTCATCATCTCGCTCACCGTCCGCACGTAGAGCTCGTCGACGGCGTCGTCACCGAGACGCACCCTTTCGGCGCGGGCCACGTCGGATTCGACGAAGGCGTCGAGCGCATCGCGCAGCATCTGCTGGGTGAGGTCGGCCATGGTCTTCAAATGCGTATGGGGCACGAGACGCGACCCTTCCGCGACCTCTTCCGCACGCTCGGCGATGTTCACGGCTTCGTCCCCGATGCGCTCGAGATCGGTCACCAGCTTGAATGCCGTCGCCAAGAGTCGAAGATCGTGGGCGACGGGTTGGCGCAGCGCCAAGATTCGCAGGACGAGCTCGTCGCTCTCCATCTCGTCGCGATCGATGTGGCGGTCGAGCTCTTTTACCTCGATGGTGAGCTCGTCCGAGCCTTCGATGAATGCCTTGAGCGCGAGCTGCACGCTCCGCTCACAGCGTGCGCCCATCGCCAAAAGGTGAGCCCGCAGCTCGCGCAGCTCGGATTCGAAATCACGACTAGTGTGTGAGGCCGGCATCGGGTGATGATCTCGCTTCGTCGGGCGGAGCCGGCGTGCTGCCGGCGAGTTTCAGGGGAAAGTGGATGGTGAACGTCGAGCCTACGCCAGGGAAGCTCTCCACGGTGACATGACCGCCGAGCGCCTCCGTCAGGTGCTTGACGATGGAGAGCCCGAGACCGGTACCCCCCACGTCGCGCGACCGACCGCGGTCGACCCGATAAAACCGTTCGAAGAGCCGGGGCAGATGCTTGGCGGCGATGCCGGGACCGGTGTCGGCGACCGCGATGCGGACCTCACCCTCTCTTTCGGCGGCGGAGAGGGTGACCTTGGCGCCGCGCGCGGCGTACTTGATGGCGTTGTCGATGAGGTTGGAGAGAATCTGCTCGAGCGCGCGGCGATCGGTGGAGAGCATCAGATCGGGGGGGCATCCGCCGGCGATGAGCGCGACTTCCCGCCGTCCTGCCGAAAGTGCGTAGAGGCCGATCATGTGATCGATGAGCTCACGCGCATCGACGGGCGTCGCCTGCAGATCGAGTTTCTGCGCTTCGATGCGGCTGAGCTCGAGCAGATCCTCGACCAGTTGATGCAGTCTGTCGGCGTGACGCGCAATCATCCCGATGAAATCGTTCGCCGCGTGAGGGTCGTCGATAGCGCCTCCTTCCAGCGTCTCGGCGGCGGCGCGGATGGCGGCGATGGGCGTGCGCAGCTCGTGGGACACGTTGGCGACGAAGTCACGCCGCAGCGTCTCCAGTCGGCGCAGCTCGGTGACGTCGGAGAGCACGACCACCACCCCTTCGTCGCCGTTCACGGTAAGAGGAGCGGCTCGCACCAGCACCCGCCGCGGCAGGATGCCGATGAGCTCGACCTCGCCGGTGGCCGGGCTCTCGGTGCGCTGCACGCGTTCGATCATTTCAGCAAGCTCGTTGTTGCGAATGGCCTCGATCGGCTCCTTACCCACCAGCTGTCCGCTGGAGGCGACCATCATCCGGAGCGACGCGTTGGCGAGCACGATGCGCCCGGTGCGATCGATGAGGAGCACGCCTTCGGCCATCGTTTCGAGGATGCCGGCCAGTCGGTCGCGCTCGCTGCCGAGCTTCTCCACGGTGCGATTGAGGTTGTCGGCTAGATGATCGAGCGCTTCCGCGAGGGCCCCCACCTCGTCGCTCCGGCGCACCCGCGTCCGCACCGAAAGATCGTCGAGCATGGCTACCGCGCTGTTGCGGAGCTGCCGAATCGATCGCGATACCATCCGCGACCAGGCCGTGGCCATCAGCGCTGCCACCCCGAGCGCGACCATGGCCCCCGCCCACATGAGGTGTTCGGCACGCGCAGCCGCGGTCTCTACCGGGAGCAGCGATTGCGTAAGACGCACGATGCGCACCGAGGGCGAGCTCACCGGAGCCGCGACGAAAAGGAACGGCGTGTGACCGGCGGCGTTGGTGGGGGCGGCCGCGGCGCGCCCGCTCTCGAGCGCGCGGCGCACTTCGAGGCGGCTGGCCTGGTTCTGCATCCGGGCGAGCTCCGCGCGCGGGACCTCCGAGTCGCCGTGCACGACGCCGTCGACACCGATCAGGGTCACTCGACACTGCGCGACCCGGCCGAGCTCCCCGGCCAGCGTTTGCCAATCGGTCGCGGCCGGCGCCCCTTCCACCTGGCGCGCGAGCAGCTCCGCGCGCACCTCGAGATCGCTGGTCAGCCGGTCTTCGATGGCCTCGCGCAGCTCACCGGAGACAAAGGCGCTCATCATGGTCACCGCTATCGCGATGATGCCCAGCGCTAGCGCGAACAGCCTGCCATGAATGCCCAGTCTCACCCGACCTCGAATGCACGCCGACCTCGAATTGGCGCTTCACGTCATTGATAGCTCGCTACCGAGCATGCGGGGAGGGTCGATTGTGCGTCTCTCCTCACCCCGCGAATCACGGCTCCAGCGAGTCCCCATGAACCCTTTGTCGGCCCGCCCTTAAAATGTCACCTGTTTGTCACAAGCAGGCGAAAGACTGGTCGAATCGACGCTGCGCATGCTCACCCGACGCTCGCTTCTCTTTACGGCGGCTTTCGCCCTCCTTTGCCATTGCACACAGAGTAGTCCCACCACCAATGAGGGGATCTCCGGTCGAGCCAACAAGGGAAAGCTGACCATCAAAGGCTCGGACACGATGGTCATTTTGGGCCAGCGCTGGGCCGAAGCTTACGCCAAGGTCGACACGTTGGCCGTGGTGCAAGTGAATGGCGGGGGCACGGGGACGGGCATCGCCGCCCTCATCAATGGGTCGACCGATATCTGCCAAGCCAGCCGCTCCATGAGCGACAAAGAGCGCGAGGAGCTGCTGGCCAAGCGAGGGGTGCCCGCCGTCGAGACCACCGTCGCCCTCGACGCTCTGGCGGTGTTCGTCAACGACAAGAACCCACTTCAGGAAATTTCGCTTCCCGCGCTGGCCCGGCTCTACACCGGCGAGGTCTCCGATTGGCAACAGGTGGGCGGGCCGACGCATGGCGTCGTTCTCTACGGCCGAGAGAACAGCTCCGGTACCCACGGGTATTTCAAAGAGCGGGTCCTCGGCGGCAAGGATTTCGCGGCGAGCACGCAGACGCTGGCCGGCACCTCGGCCGTGGCCAACGCCGTCAATGGAGACGAGTTCGGTATCGGCTATGGGGGCATCGCCTATCTCGAAGGGATCAGAGCTCTGCGGATCCGCAAGGACGATGCGTCGCCCGCCGTCGCTCCCTCCCTGGCCTCGGTTCAAGACGGAAGTTACCCCGTTGGCAGATTTCTCTACTTCTACACCGCTGGCGATCCCAGCAGCGACATCAAGCGATTCATCGACTGGGTGCAGGGGCCCGATGGGCAAAAGGTCATCGGCGATGTCGGCTATTATCCGCTCCCGAAGGGCCGACGACTTTGACCGCGACCGCGCCGACCATTACGCCACAATCGCCCGACCCCCATGCTTCCTTGCGGCGCAAACCGCGCCTGGGGGAGCGACTGACCGAGCTCGCCCTCCGCACCGTGGCCCTCACGTCGATCGCGGCCATCGTCCTCATTCTCGCCTTCATCGCGCGCGAGGCACTCCCCGTTTTCGCGGGTGGCACCGTAGGGGAGAGCGGAACATCGTTCGATCTGCTGGCGTCGGAGCGGCTCGCCGACGGCACGGAGCAGTTCCTTTGGCGTCCGGTGAGTCAACCGCCGACGTACAACATCGTCCCGCTCGTCGTCGGCTCGCTCAAGGTGACCTTGGTGGCGCTCTTCATCGCGGCCCCTCTCGGCATCGCCGCCGCCATCTACGTCTCCGAGTTGGCTGGCAAAAAGCAACGCGAGCTGATCAAGCCCACCATCGAGCTTTTGGCGGGAGTGCCGTCGGTGGTCATCGGCTTTTTTGCGCTCATCGTCCTCACCACCTGGGTGCAGCAAGTATTCGGCACCGAGCACCGTCTGAATGCGCTCACGGCGGGCATCGGATTGGCCCTGGCCGTCTGTCCCGTCATCTTCACGATTTCCGAAGACGCGCTGCAGGCCGTTCCCCATACGTATCGCACGGCGGCGCTCGCGCTCGGTTCGGATCGGGTGCAGATGATCGTGCGGGTCGTGGTGCCGGCGGCGCTGCCGGGGATACTGGCGTCACTGGTTCTCGGCTTCGGCCGAGCCATCGGAGAGACGATGATCGTCCTCTTGGCGTCGGGCAACGCCGCCATCGTCTCCGGTTCCGTCGGCGTGTCCACGAGGACCATCACCGCCACCATTGCGCAGGAGCTGGGCGAGGTAGTCGTCGGGAGCGACCACTATCATGTCCTCTTTGCCCTCGGCACCGTGCTTTTCGCGAGCACCTTCGTCCTGAACTTCGCGGGCGAACGTGTCATTCACGGATTGCGCAAGAAACTGGGGACGGCATGAGAAGCCAAGCGCTCGAGCTTCGACGCGCGCCGCGCGCGCGCGCGCCGGGACTCTTGCTCCTTTGGGCGACCGGCGCCGCCACGGGGATCATCTTGCTCGTGCTGGCCGTCCTTCTTCTCGACATCATCGCCGGCGGAGCGGGGGTGATTTCCTGGGAATTCATCTTCGCCAATCCGCGTCGCGGCATGACGGAAGGAGGCATCTTCCCGGCCATTTTCGGAACGGTCGCGCTGACGTTGCTCATGACCGTCGCCGCGGTGCCTGCCGGCGTGGCCACGGCCGTTTTTCTCACCGAATACGCACCGGCCGATTCCAAACTGGCGCGCGCCATTCGCGTATGCATCGCCAACTTGGCCGGCGTGCCGTCGATCGTGTTCGGACTCTTCGGGCTCGGCTTCTTCGTTTCGACGGTGGGAAGGGGCATCGATCGCGCCCTCTACGGCGGTGAGATCGTGTACGGCACGCCGTCCCTCGTGTGGGCGTCGCTCACCCTCGCCATTCTCACCTTGCCGGTCGTCGTCGTGGCCACGGAAGAAGCGCTGCGCGCCGTGCCGCGCGAGATCCGTGACGCGAGCATGGCCCTCGGCGCGACCAAGCTGCAAACCGTCATCAAGGTCGTCCTTCCCGAAGCCATGGGCGGCGTGCTCACCGGGACCATCCTCGCCATCAGCCGCGGGGCCGGCGAAGTGGCGCCCATCATGTTCACCGGCGTCGCTTATTTCCTTCCCTATCTCCCGCGTCACTTCAACGACCAGTTCATGAGTCTGAGCTACCACGTCTATGTTCTTGCCACGCAGTCACCCAATGTCGACAAGACGAAGCCGGTCCTCTACGGGACCGTTCTCACGCTCCTCACCCTGACGTTTCTCTTGAACTTGCTGGCCGTCGTTCTGCGGGCGCGCACGCGCGCCAAGGTCCGCGCTTCCGAATAGCACTCAACCGAAGCGACCGGTGATGTAGTCTTCCGTTTCGCGCTGTTTGGGTCGCGTGAAGATGGTGGTGGTGTCCCCGACCTCGACCAGCTTGCCCAGGTAGAAGAAGGCGGTCCGCTGCGAGACACGCGCCGCTTGCTGCATGTTGTGGGTGACGATCACGATGGTGAAGGCCTCCCGCAGATCGGCGATCAGATCTTCGACCTTGGCGGTGGCGATGGGGTCGAGCGCGCTGGCCGGCTCGTCCATGAGTATCACCTGTGGCTCCACCGCGAGCGCGCGGGCAATGCAAAGTCGCTGCTGTTGGCCGCCCGACAAGCCGAGGCCCGACTCCTCCAGACGATCCTTCACCTCGTCCCACAGCGCCGCTTGCCGCAGGGCGCGCTCGACGCGATCGGTCAGGGTCTCCCGATCGCGAATGCCGGCCACCCTGAGCCCGTAGGCGACGTTTTCGAAAATGCTCTTGGGAAACGGATTGGACTTCTGAAACACCATCCCCACTCGGCGCCGAACGGTGACGGGGTCGACGTCGCTTTCGTAAATGTCGCGGCCGTCGAGCAACACGCGCCCCGTCATGCGCGCGCCGCTGATGTTCTCGTTCATGCGGTTCAGCGCCCGCAGAAAGGTGCTCTTTCCGCAGCCGCTCGGCCCGATGAGCGCGAGCACCTGTCGCTCCAGGACGTCGATGGAGACATCCCGCACCGCGACGAGATCTCCGTAGCTTACCCCCAGCTTTTCGGTTCGCATCTTGACGACGCGGGTGGCTTGGGACTCCATTGCGAGGGCAGCGATCACGACCCAACCAGTCTACGCCAGAAGGGCGCCGGGCCGGGGGCGCGTCACCATCTTGTAACATCGGTCGACGGGGGCCGGCCAGCGGGGCCCACGGAAGACCGTCTTTTCCACGAAGGCGGGAACTCCCGCCCGTTGCTCAAACGGACGAAGGGCAAGGTGCCCATCCGGGGAGGACGACGCGCAGCCGAGCCCCGCTCTCTCCCGAGCCCACATCGACGAACTCGGCAGCGCCCTCGTGGGCGGCGGCGATTCGTGCCACGAGGGCGAGTCCGACGCCGTGGCCCGGTGTATTTTCGCCTCGTGATGCACATCGCCATCGGGTGCGTCCTCGTCATCGTCATTCTCTTTTTCTTTTTGTACTCCTTTCGCACCGCGCTCATCAGCGTGGTTGCGATTCCACTTTCGCTGGTTGCCGCCGCGGCCATCTTGGCGTGGCGCGGCGTGACGCTCGACACCATGACGCTGGCGGGACTCGTGATTGCGCTGGGCGAGGTCGTCGACGATGCGATCATCGATGTCGAGAACATTCAGCGCCGCCTGGCCATCAATGCCTCCCAAGGGCAGCCGCGCTCGGCGCTCGCGGTCGTGCTCGACGCTTCGCTCGAGGTGCGCAGCGCGGTGGTCTACGCGACGCTCATCGTGGTTCTCGTTTTTCTGCCCGTTTACTTCATGGAGGGGCTTTCGGGCGCCTTCTTCCGGCCACTGGCGGTGGCTTACGTTCTCGCCGTCGGCGCGTCCCTGGTGGTCGCTCTCACGGTGACGCCTGCGCTGTCCCTCCTGCTTCTGCCCAAGGCGCCTGGGCCCGAAAAGCACGGCCCGCTCTCGCGCATCCTCCGCGATGCGTACGAATCCATTGCGCTTCGCACGGTGCGGCGAACACGAACGGCAGGCGCTGTTCTCGCCGTGGTCCTCGTTGCTGCAGCGGCGCTCGTTCCGCTTCTCGGAGAGGGGTTCCTGCCCGACTTCCACGAGACCGACTTCCTCATGCACTGGGTCGGACGGCCCGGCACGTCGATCGAGGAGATGGACCGTATCACCGTGCGAGCGAGCAAGGAGCTTCGCGCGATCCCGGGTGTGCGCAACTTCGGGTCGCACATCGGGCGAGCGGAGGTCGCCGACGAGGTCGTGGGGCAGAATTTCGCAGAGCTCTGGATCAGCCTCGACGAAAAGGCGAACTACGACGAATCGGTCGCCACGATCCAGGCGACCGTCGACGGCTATCCGGGGCTCTATCGCGACGTGCAAACCTACCTCCAGGAGCGAATGAAAGAGGTGCTCACCGGAGCGAGCGGTTCCATCGTCGTTCGGATCTACGGACCCGATCTCGCAACGTTGCGCGCCAAGGCCGACGAAGTCGGTATGACGCTCAAGGATGTTCCAGGCATCGCGAACCTCAAAGTGGAGCCGCAGGTGCTGGTGCCTCAGATCGAGGTGGCGCTCGATCCGGCCGCGCTGCAGCGGCTCGGTCTCACCCCCGGTGACGTGCGGCGGACGATGTCCACGCTGCTCCAGGGGACACGCGTCGGCGAGGTGTACCGTGGCGACCAGGTCATCGAGGTCGTCGTCTGGGGTGACGCGGCGCTCCGCACGGATGTCACCGCCGTTCGCGAGCTACGGATCGCCCTGCCCACGGTGGGCGCCGTTGTGCCGACCGGTGCGGGATCGGGTGGTTCCGACGCGCGCCTCGCGGACCTCGCCGCGATTGCCATCGTGCCTACGCCGAACGTCGTCCAGAGGGACGCTGCATCTCGGCGAATCGACGTGACCTGCGATGCCCGCGGACGCGATCTCGGCGCGGTTGCCAAGGACGTCGAGCGAATCGTGAGCGGCATCTCGTTTCCTGCCGGCCACCACCCGGAAATCCTCGGCGAGTACGCCGCCCGCGCGAAGGCGCAAGACCGGTTGTTCGCTCTGGCCTTGCTTTCGCTTCTCGGGATAGCGATCGTCCTCTATGCCGACTTCCGTTCCGCGCGCGTGGCCGGCTTCATCATGGCGACCCTTCCCTTCGCCCTCGTGGGCGGCGTTGCGGGGGTCGCCGCCACGGGCGGTGTCGTCTCTCTCGGATCGCTGGTCGGCTTCGTCACCGTCCTCGGGATAGCTGCGCGAAACGGCATCATGCTCGTCAGTCATTTTCGCCACCTCGAGCGAGACGAAGGGATGAGCTTCGGCGAGGCCCTCGTCGTTCGGGGCGCGACGGAGCGTGTCGTCCCGATCTTGATGACCGCCCTCGCCACGGGCCTCGCGCTCGTCCCGCTCGTCATCTCGGGCAACCGACCGGGCAACGAAATCGAGCACCCCATGGCCGTCGTGATCCTCGGCGGCCTCGTCACGTCGACCGTGCTCAATCTCCTCGTCGTCCCTGCGCTTTACCTCCGCTTGGGGCGATTCGCGCAGGAGATCGCGTAGCGGCGTCGAGTCAAGTTGTATGCGACGCGCCGGCTAGAACGCGACCTGAGCGGCGAAGATGAACTGGTCCTCGTTGCGAGCTTGGGGAAACTTGCTGTAGTTGATCTGCAGCTTCGATTCGTGCTTGCGGATGTAGTAGTTGAGGCCGACGTTGTATTCCCACATCTGATCGGCGTCCCTGCCCGTGTTGGGGTCGAAGTACCCGAGGCGAACGATGGGCTGCAGCACGTCGAAGAAGGTGTAACCGGCCAACGCGTAGAACCCTTGACCGTTGAAGGACGGGCCGTAGTCGGCGGTGATGTCGCGCGCGTAGATATACTCGGCCTGAACCAGGATCCCTTCTTGTTCGAAGCGCAGGTCTGCTTCGTAGCGGTCCTTGGTGCCGGCGCGGTTGCGCTGCCCGACCGAGCTATAGATCACGCCAGCCACGGTGATGCTCGGAATCGGATAAGCCTCGAGCCGGAGAGCGAAATCTTTTTGATTGTTGGTATCGAGGTTGTTGAGGCCGCCGCCGTTGAAAACACCCGCCGAGTACCCGAAGTACTTGGTGGTCTTGGCGATGCGGAGGCCGAGATCCCGCTTATCGCCGAACTGCCGAGAGACCAACGATCGCTCGGGAAAAATCAACTTCGACGAGGAGTTGTACCCTTCCCAGCTCACCGGGATCTTGAACTGACCGAGCGAAACGTCGGCGTACTCACTCTGGAAGGTAATGAAGACATCCTGCAGCACGGAGATGGCGCTGACCGGCTGGCGCACGGTGACCTGCTGTGGCGTGGTCGGGTCGACGGGGGTGACGGGCACGACCGTACTCTTGTCTTCGAGCACCTTGGCCGGATCGAACATCACTGCATAGCTCGCCAACTTGGGGACGATCTCCCCTTTGACGTGAACCTCCGCGCGGCGAATGCGGAATGTGGACACGGACGATGGAGTAGCGCCGGTGCAGCTCGGACAGCCATCGAAAAGAAACCAACCCTGCAGCAAGAGCCCGGGTTGGAAGAGTCCTCCCGTGCCCACGGTCAGCTTCTTGGGCGGTGCATCGCCGGGCGCCGGGGGCGGAGGAGGAGGAGGCACCGTCGGCTCGAAGGGAGGCGGGGGCGGAGTCATTGGCAGCGCGTTCGGCGAAGGGGGAACGGGCTCGGTGGGCGAGGTAGCGGGGAGCGGCGGAGGGACGTCCGGGGGAGGAGGCGGGGTCTGCGCCAGCGCATTCGCGGCGACAGCCGACACCGCCGCTCCAATCAGAAGGGAACGAATCGACATGAGGTCCTCGCTTTCATCAACGGCAGTCAGCAAAGAGGCATCGCAGCGTGCTCATCGACTCGAGCGCAGCCCAGAAGGGCGGCACCGAGCGCTCCCGATGTTGGCGTTAGGCATTGCCCAGCGCATCCATGAGCTCGTGCTGTGCATCCGGAGATTGATGGCTGCCCGTGTAACATGCGCTCCGCGTTCGCACGTGTGACATTGTGGTGACATACAAGGCGCAATGGCGTCACGACACGCTTCCCAGCGCCGCATCGGCACGCCATGAGATCGATGACCGAGGGGCACGGTGACACCGAACATCGGACCGAAAGATCGTATGAGATACGTCTGTTTTGATGACGATCATGTCACCCAGCCCGCAGCGCCTGTCACCGAGTCGCCCGGCCATGTCGGACACGTGACGGAATCGTGAACACGAGCGCCCCGTCGCGCGCGCGCAACGGCGTTTCCGCTCTGTCTGACCACCTCAGGTTCGAGTCCTGATCAAAACTTCTCGCCACGTCGTCCGTCACAGGATGGACATGCTGCAACAGGACCCTGCCGTAGCAGACGAAACCAATGGTTTCGAAGGAGACAACAACGCGCTCGGCAGCGAAGACGGCCCCAAGAGCGAGCCTACTATCTACAATGCCACGCTGTGCGGCAAGAACGTCGACGTCGCCGCACAGCAGTACGGCCTGCTCTTGCGCCGCGCCACGCGAGCACACGTCTTCAACGCAATCGTGATGGGCTTCGAAGCAGGAATCGACATTCGCGACGTCAGCACCGAGGTCGAGATAAGAAACTCGATCTTTTTCGGCAACGTCGTCAGAAGTATCGCCTACGAAGAGGACGGCTCGAACCCCGACACCCAGAAAGACGACGACAACGGATTCGATGAAGTCCAATGGCTCATGAAGGCCGAGCATAGGAACGTCGTGTCCGATCCCGGCCTCCACTGTTTCGACCCCCTATCCCCCCGCTTTCAGCCGCGCACCGCACAAGCGCTCAACGCGGCCATACCGCCTGACGACGGCTTCTTCGACCCTTCGGCGAACTACGCGGGAGCTTTTCGAGACGAGACCGACCAATGGGCCAGCGGAAACTGGGTCCTCTTCAGCGACCATTGAGGAACACCCCGGCGCCAGCGCCGTGACAGTTTCGTCATGCTCGCTGAGCGATGCTCCTTCGGCTGCCGGCGGCCTCGAATTGTTTCGATTCGGTATCGGCAGAATCGCGCAACCGAACCACTCAGTAACCTAAACGTCACACAACGCGCACTCGGTCGTCACGCTGCCGACGATACTTTGATCAACTTGAAGCGCATGCGTTCTGGAGCTCAATCCGCAGGCAAATACATAGAGATGCAAGCGTGCTACGCGCGTGGCGGGGGCGTAGTGGGTTGGTCGTCTCGCGTTTGAAGCTGGAGAACGTATCGTCGTGTTCGAAGCACTGCAGCCCGCCGCCGCCGACACCGCCCGAAGACGGCGGCTCGCCCTATCCGCCGTAACGGCGGTACTGGCCTACAGCGCGGCCGCTGGCGCCGCCATCTTGCTTGGCCGCGGTGCGGGAATCGTCCAGGAAAAAATGCTGGACGTGACGTTCGAGAAGCAGCTTCCCAAGGAAGTGGTACCGCCTCCACCGCCGCCGCCCCCGCCGCCGCCTCCGCCCAAGAAAATCGAGAAGAAGGTGGAAGCGCCGCCTCCGGTCGTGGATACGCCTCCGCCCCCTGCCCCTCCCCCGGTCGTTATTCCCAAAGCGGTGCCCAAGGAGACGTTGCCCGAATCCGACGTGGTGGTCGAGAAACGCGAATACATCCCGCCGTCCGAAGGCATCGGTGGATCGGCGCGTCGAGCCGGGCCAGGCGTTCCCGGTGGCGTGCCAGGGGGCACGGGAACGGCTGCTCCCGCTGTTGCGCGCGCAGCGCTGGCGCCCATGAATCTTCCGGAGGAGGCAACGCCTCCCGTCGAGAGTCCGGCCAATCGCCGGCCCGAATACCCCGAGTCGGCGCGAGCGGCGGGTGTCGAAGGACTGGTGATACTGAAGATCGTCGTCACCGAGTCAGGGCGGGTGGGAAATATTCAAGTCATGAAAGGCGAACAACCGTTCGTCGAAGCGGCGATTGCCGCGGTCAAGACCTATACATTTCAACCGGCCGTACTGGCGGGGCGTCCCATCGCAGTATTTCGAATCATCAAGGTGCCATTTCGATTGAGCGTAGGCGGCGCGCGCTGACGCTACATCCAAATTGAACCGAGAGGAAAACCATGCATTTCGACCTCATCAAGATTTTTCACGAGATGGACTGGATGGCACGGGGCGTCACGTTCGTGCTCTTCGCGATGGGCATCGTCAGCCTCGCGGTGGCGTTCGAGCGCATGGTGGCTTACGCACGCTCCACTCGGCAGTCGGCCAGCCTTTCCGGGAGAGCCGCGGGCCTGATCGCCCAGCGCGACTACGAGAAGCTCCTCGGCGAGGCGCAGCAATACTCCGCCAGCCATCTTTCCCGGATGCTCGTCCCCGTGCTGCGCATTTACCTGCAGCATGAATGGCAGGTGGTCGACAAGCCGGCGGTGGTGGTGGAAGTGGTGCGTCGGGAGCTTGCCCGGAAATTGGAAGAGAGCTCGACGGATCTCCGCAAGGGCCTCTCGGTGCTCGCCTCCGTCGGGTCGGTGGCGCCGTTCGTCGGACTGCTCGGAACGGTCGTGGGAATCATCGCCGCCTTCGGGAAGATCTCGTTGACGGGGTCGGGCGGCCTCAGCTCGGTCGCGGGCGGCATCTCCGAGGCGCTCATCGTCACGGCGCTCGGGCTCCTCATCGCCATTCCCGCGGTGCTCATCTTCAACGCGCTCACGACGCGCGCCGACAAGATCCAGCAAGGGATCGTGATGTCAGGCGGCGAATTCATGGATCACCTCGAGTTCAGCCAACAGCTCCTCGAAGAAGCCCCTCCGGTCGAGCCGCACCATCGGGCCGTCGAGAATGGAAATGGACCGCACGAGGCGGGGTTGGAGCGCCGAGATGGACGTCAAATCGCAGTCTCCTAGGATCGTCCCGGAGATCAACGTCACGCCGCTCGTCGACGTCGTTCTCGTCCTGCTCATCATCTTCATGGTGATTGCGCCTCAACTCGAGGCCGGCGAACGAGTAGAGCTCCCTGCTCTCGCCAACGTCGACGAAAAAGCGAAGCTCGACGCTTTCACGCTCACGGTCACCGCGTCGGGGCGCTTCATGCTCGAGAAAGAGCACATCGAGGAAGCGGCGCTGCATGCCGCGCTGGTCGCGGCGCACGAACGGGACCCTGAAAAGCGCATGGTCCTCAAAGCTGACCGCGGTCTGACCTACGAGAAGATGCGGCGCTTGTTTTCCGAGGCGCGCGAGATTGGCTTCAACGGCGTGGCCCTCATGGTCGACGAAAAGTAGAAGCACGTCGCTGAGAAATGATCGAGGCTGACCCATGGGTATGAACGTTGGAGGCGGGGGCAAAGGCAGGGTGACCCCACAGATGAACGTGACGCCGCTCGTGGACGTCGTCCTCGTTCTGCTCATCATCTTCATGGTCGTCACACCGCTCTTGACCAAGAAAATGTGGCTTCACGTACCGAAAAAGGACAAGGCCGAGCAGGAAACGCCCCCCCCGCCTCCTCCCGACAGTGTGAAGCCCGTTGTCTTGACCTATGACCGTGATGGGACGATCAAAATCAACTCTCAAGCCGTTCTTCGCCAGGAATTGAGCCAAAAGATCAAGCGTGTTTTGGCGCCGCGAGCCGACCAACTCGTCTTCTTCGACGCGCAGAACGACGCTGCTTACGGCGAAGCGGTGGAGGTCATGGATCTGGCGCGCGAGGGCGGTGCGGTCATCGCCGTACTCACCGAAGCCGTGATCCAGTAATCAGCGGATTGTCCCCAAGTCCTGGCCACGGCTCTTTCTCGACGCGACGCGGTGGGGTCTCGCCGGCCGTGACTTCGGTGATGGTACCGGTGCCGAAATCGAGCCGGAACCGGGCGACGACGGCGATCGGCCTCGCTCCGTGGCCGAGCTCGACTGAGTCTCCAGCAGAATCATCCGCGCCCCCCATCGGACCGAGTTATCCTCGTCGATCGAGTCCGCTCGAGATCAGCCGCGTCATGACGCGCTCGGTGTGTTTGGGAGGTAAGGGATGTCCGACTTGGGAGCCGTTCTGGATGTCGCGCTTGGTTTGATCTTCCTCTACATGATGACGAGCCTGCTCGTGACGATCGTACAGGAGGGGATCGCCACGATGATGCAGCTTCGCGCGAAGAACCTCTTCGACGCCATCGACAACTTGATCAGCGATCCAGCCCTAGCGAAGCACCCCGAATACAAGGACCTCGTCGTCGATCTCTACCGGCATCCGCTCATGCAGAGCCTCTACCGGCGGACGCCGTTCGCCGAGAACATTTCGGCGACGGATTTCGTCAAACAGGCGGCGCTTCCGTCCTACATTCCGAGCCGCATTTTCGCCGTTGCGCTGCTCGACGTCTTGCGCGGGAAGACCGCGACGGAAGCGGCCGGCGTCGACCAAGTCTTGGCTGGCGCCCAGCAAGCCGTGAACAAACTGCCGGCCGGACAACTCAAGACGGCACTTACCCTCTTCGTTGCCGACGCCGATTCTCAGCGCGCCAGCATCAATCAGCGCGCGCAGGCCGTGAGCGAACGTGTCGAAGGCTGGTTCAATGACTCGATGTCACGTGCGTCCGGCTGGTACAAGCGGCAAGCGCAGCGCATGTCGCTCGTGATCGCCCTCGTCATCACGGTGCTCATCAACGCCAATACGTTCAACGTTGCGGGACAGTTGTGGAGTGACAACGCGCTGCGCGCACAGGTGTCGGCCACTGCCGCCGCTTACTACAAAGAGCAAACCGACGGGAAAGATCGCGTACCGGTCGAGAGCGGCGCCAAAGAGAGAACTCAGGCGGGCTCGGTGGCCGCGCAGTGGAACGTTCAGATGAAACGCCTCGAGCAGTCTTCCTTGCCCATCGGTTGGAGCGCGGACGTGGCGAGCATGCTGCCGTCGACAGTCGCCGGCTGGGTTGCGCTTTTGTTCGGCTGGCTCGTCACCGGACTGGCCGCGAGCCTGGGAGCCGCGTTTTGGTTCGACGTGCTCGGCAAAGCGCTTCAGATACGCGGCAGCGGTCCCAAGGTTACCGCAACCGCGACGGCTCACAGGCGCGAAACCGTCGCCGTTGCCACTGCCGCCGAACAAGGCGAGACGGCCACGAGCGCCACGGTGGCGGTGTCGAGTGGGGGGCGTAGCTGAACCTGTTTCCCGTCTGTCGATGCCCGCGCGGACGCGAAGTCGCCGATTCCGAGCGAGGAATCCCTGCGCTGACGTTTGCGAGAACGAACGAGGTCCGTGCGCAACGGCGTGAAGATGACGCAACAGCGTGAAGGACGAGTGATCTTGTCACTGAAACGTCACCTATGAAGCACCACCATCGCGATAGAGGAGGCGAGACTTCGCAACGAGGGTTGCAACCCTATGCCGCTTCTTCGCAGAATCCTGATTGCAGTCATAGGGGGGTTGTTGGTCTGTCTGCTTGGTGGAGGCTCGACCGCCCACGCCCAAGGATCACCGGGCGCCGACATTCCCGCCGGTGAGCCTATCCCCACCCCGCAGCCCGATGCGGGTCCACCGGCCGAGAAAAGCGCAGATCCCGATCCGGCGCCTCCCGAAGGCGACGTTCCCGTCGAGCCTCCGAGCGGCGGCACGGACATCGGCGCGCCGCCTCCGAACAAGATTCCGGCGGGAAGGGGCCGCGTGGCGGGCACGATCGTCGACGCGCAAACGGGTGAGGCGCTGATCGAGGCGCAGATCACCGTCATCAAGACGGGAAAAAAAGTTCTTACGGATATCGACGGCAACTACAAAATCGATCTTCCGCCCGGCGTCTACGATTTGCGGATGTTCGCCGAGCTCAAGCCGGCGCGCAAGATCGCCAACGTCAAGGTGGAAATCGGTAAGACGACACACATCGACGTTGCTCTCGGTTCGGGGGACGAAAAAGTCGCGGTGCAAGAGATCGAGGTCGTGGCAGCACCGGACACCGCGACCGAGGCCGTCCAGATCGTGCAACGCCAGAAGGCGGCGGTGGTCAGCGACGGCGTCAGCGCCCAGCAGATCGCGCGATCACCCGACACCAGTGCCTCCGATTCGATCAAACGTGTCGTCGCGGCCACCGTGCAAGACAACCGCTACGTGATCATCCGTGGTCTGGGCGGCCGCTACAGCAACACACTTCTCAACGGCGTCCCCTTGCCGAGTCCTGACCCCGACACACCCGCCGCCCCGCTCGACCTCTTTCCTGCCGCGCTTCTGGCCAACTTGACGGTCGCCAAGTCGTACAGTCCCGACATGCCGGGCAACTTTGCCGGTGGAATCCTCCTCATCAATACGCGCGACTTTCCCTCGAAGTTCATGTTGAGCCTCCGCGCCACCGGCTCGGGGGACACCGCCAGCACGTACCGCAAGTCGTACACGCACAGCGGCGGCAGTCTCGACTTCCTCGGCTACGACGACGGATCGCGCGCGCTCCCGAACCGCATACCCCGCAACCGTCTGCTCAACGATCCCGTTCTCACGCCCGCTCAGGTCGTCGAGCGGTCGAAGTCTTTCCCCAATGATTGGCAACTACGAAACACGACCCTCGGCCCCAACTACGGGCTCGCGGCCACGATAGGCAATACGCTGAACTTGGGAAGCCAGAAACTCGGGTATCTGGCCACCGTCAACTTCGGCCGCCGCTTCACGCGCAGGCTCATCAAGGTGCAGCGCCTCGGCGAGCAACTGAAGGACGGGACCTTTCTGCCCTCGATCGAGCAACTGGAGGAGGACCGCGCGACGGATCAGCCGAGCCTGGGGGGCCTTCTCACCGTCGGGTACGCGCCTTCGCCCGCCCACCGCATCAACTTGACGTCGCTCTATACCCACAACACCGAAAACACGACCAGCCGCACCACGGGCGTCGACGAAAGCAGCCTCAACGTCGATCGCCTGCGCCTCCGTTTTCTCGAGCGGGAAATGTTGGCGGGTCAGCTCCTCGGCGAACACGCGTTTTCCGGCGGCCGGTTTCTCGTGGGATGGCAGGCCAACCTCGCCAAAACCAGGCAAAACGAACCTGGGTCGCGCGATCTGGTACGCACGCAGATTCCCAATGGTGCCTGGCCTATTGGGAATTCAGCGGGCGCGGCCGAAAGAACGTACGGAACGCTGGGCGATCTCACCGGCGGCGGAGGCCTCGATCTGTCGTTCTTGCTCGGTGGGGCCAAGCTCAAGACGGGGACGAATGTCACCGCATCTTCACGAGACTATTTGACCCGTCGGTTTCATTACGATGTCGCTAGTAATCTGGCCACGCTGCCGTCCGATCGGGTCTTCGCGCCCGAGAACCTCGGGCAGGGCCAGGGGCTGAGCATCAAAGAAAACACGCAGGGCACTGACGGGTACACGGCAAGCCGGACGACTTGGGCAGCTTACATGATGGCGGATATCGTGAAGCTCGACCCGTTTCGCCTCATCGTCGGGGAGCGGCTGGAGATTTCCAATCTCGAAGTCAACGTCGGCAACCAGGTCGATGCGATGTTGCCGCCACCGACGACGACGCGAAAGTTCGATAGGGATCTCTTGCCTTCGGTCAATGCCGTCCTTTCCGTCACCAAGGAGTCGAACCTGCGCGCTGGCTACAGCCGTACCATCGCGCGGCCCCATTTTCGCGAAGTCGCTCCGGCGCTCTTCTACGACTATGTCCGGCGCCGCGCCATCGGCGGCAACGAAAACCTCAAGCGCACCTCCATCCAGAACCTGGATCTTCGTTGGGAGACGTTCCTAGGGCCTACCGAGCTCGTGGCGGTGAGCGCTTTCTACAAGGGCTTCACCGACCCCATCGAGCGCACCGTCGACAACGCCGGCTCGGGCACGAATGTCGGTTTCATCAACGCCAACGGCGCCACCGCGTATGGTTTCGAGCTCGAGGCCCGCACATCCCTGCGACGGCTCACCGATGCGCTGCAAGCGGTCACGCTGGCCGGAAACTTGAGCGTCATCCAATCGAAGATCGACATGCCTGGACAAGATCGCCCCCTGCAAGGGCAGTCGCCTTACGTGTTGAACTTGGATCTCGGTTACTTCGTGGAGCGCACCCATACGCAGATCGATGCGCTCTATAACATCTTCGGACGACGAATCGACGAGGTCGGAGCGGGGTTTGGACCGGCCAAGACGCCGGACATCTACGAAGAGCCGATCCACCGGGTGGATCTCACCGTCAACCAGCGTCTTCCCGCTTCCTTTTCGCTGAAGCTCTCGGCGACGAACATCCTCGATCAAAGGGTCGTGCTCACGCAAAGCGGCATCGAGATCCTTGCCTACAAACCGGGCGTGGGCTTTTTCGGGACCCTGGAATGGTCAATCAGAGAAGGAAAGGACAATTGATGATGCGTAACCATCGAAGCACCAACATTCTGGGCGGTCTTCTGGCGATCGCGGCGGCGTCCGCCGTCAGCGCGGCCTGCAGCGGCGATGACGACGTCGTAGACCCGCCCACGACTACGGCGGGAGGCGCGGGCGGTACGGGGGCCACCGGAGGTACCGGTGGTTCCACGGGAGGCACGGGAGGTGGTGACACCGGCGGCAGCGGCGGAACCACCGGCGGCAGCGGCGGAACCACCGGTGGCTCCGGTGGAAGCACCGGCGGCGCGGGCGGATCTGGCGGAAGTGACACCGACGGCGGTGGCACCGGCGGCACGGGCGGAGGCGACACGGACGGCGGCGGCGGGACCGCTGGCAGCGGCGGATCCGGCGGCGGATCCGATGGCGGCCCCCTGACCACGGTGACCATCAACGACAACATCACGACCGACACCACGTGGACAGCCGATAACGAGTACGTCCTCGGCTATCAAAAGCAAATCTTCGTCAAGAACGGCGCGACGCTGACCATTCAGCCCGGAACGACCGTGCTGGGCGACGCTTCCTCCGTTCTAACAGTCACACGCGGCTCGAAGCTGCTTGCCGTTGGCACCAAGGAAAAGCCCATCGTCTTTTCCAGCAAACAGCCAGCCGGCCAGAAGACGCCCGGCTTCTGGGGTGGTCTCATCATCCTCGGGCGGGCGCCCGTCAACGTCAACAAGCCTGGTAGCAACGAGGCTGTCTTCGAGGCATTCACTTCGGCGGCGGACGACGGGAAGTTCGGCGGTGACGATCCGCACGACAACAGTGGCATCCTCCGCTACTTGCGCCTCGAATTCGGCGGGTTCGCCTATGCCACCGATCGCGAGTTCAACAACATCACGTTGTGCGGCGTAGGTGATGGAACGGCCATCGACTACGTTCAAACGCACCACGGCCGGGACGATGGCATCGAGCTCTTCGGCGGCACCGTCAACGTCAAACACATCCTGAGCAGTCAAAACGAGGACGACGGCTTCGATACCGACAACGGATGGCAAGGAAAGGGGCAGTTCATCATCATCCAGTCGATGTCGCCCGCTGGGACCGATCCTTCGAACGGCTACGAGTCGGACAACCATGCCACCGCAACCTCCTATACGACGGAGCCGCGCACGAAACCCACCCTCTACAATGTGACGCTGCTCGGCAAGAAAGATTACGCGGCCGGAAGCAGCTTTGCGGCGATCTTCCGCAGAGGCACGCAAGGCAATTACCACAACCACCTCTTCATGAGCTTTCCTCAAGCCATTGAAGTCCGTGATCAGGCCAGTGCCGACGCGGCGAATGCCGGAGATCTCTTCATCAAGAACTCGATCTTCTTCCAAAATGGCACGGACAACATGAATTTCCCGGCGACGGCCACGACCCCCCTCATTGATGAAAGGGCGGTCTTCATGAACGCCGCGTGGTCCAACCGTGAAGTGGATCCCGGACTGCCCGCCGGAGCATTCAGCCTGACGGCGCCGAGCTTCAAGCCCAATGCTGGATCGGCGGCGCTCACCGGCGGCGCAGCGCCGCCCGATGACATGTTCTTCGACCCCACGGCTACCTTCGTCGGCGCCATCGGAGCCGACGACTGGACGCAGGGGTGGACGGCGTATCCACAGCCGGGTCCGTAACGCAAAGAAGACGCTTTAGCGCAGTACATTCTTCACGACATTGTCATCAACAATTTGCCAGCATGTCGACAACGGCTCGCGTCGCCTGGCCACGCTGTCGGCGGCGTCGCGTGAGAACCGCGGGACGTCGCCTGCCGATTGGCGGAGACTGGCGGATCCTACCGGGGTGACAGCAGCCGCTTGGGCCCCTCGGGTGCGATCGGACGCCCCTCTCGGTAGATATGCGTCGAAACCACGAGCGAACGAGCTGAAACGCGTCGATTCGTCACCAAGAGCACGCGATGTTGTCACACGAACGTCACCTTGCTGATTACAGTAAGGGGGGCCCCCGATGAAGCTGCGCCAGTCCGTCTTGGTGGTCGAGCCCAGCGAGAAACTCGCCGAGCTCGTCCGGGCTGGCTTGAGAGCCAAGGGGTTCGACGTGACCACGGCCAAGCGCGGCGCAGAAGCGATCCGCGCGGCGACTACGCTCTCCTCGGACGTGATCGTCGCCAACGCCGCGCTCCCCGACATGACCGGCAGCGAGCTCCGTAGCGCCATCCTCCAGCACGAGGAGGTGGCCGACCTTCCCCTCGTCCTCTTTCAACCGCAGCTCGCGTCGCGCATGCGCTACCGGTTCGTCATCGAGCCCGATCTCTACGCATCGGCACCAGTCAGCTTGCCGCGCTTCTGCCTGCGGGTCTGCGCGCTGAGCCGCCCGCGCGGAGGGCGCGCCGTGGCCGAGGTGTGCGAAGCGGGGATCCTCAAGGTCGACACCATGGCCCATCGCGTGTTCGTGAAGGACCACGAAGTGCCGCTCACGGCGCTCGAATTTCGCCTCCTCGTCACCTTCATGTCGTCGCGGGAGCGAGTGCTTTCCCGCGAACATTTGCTGCGTGAAGTATGGGGGATTCGCGCCCATGCCGATACGCGCACCGTCGACACCAGCGTGAAGCGTCTCCGCCAAAAGCTCGGGCCCGCTGCGCCGGCCATCGAGACGGTGCGCAGCGTCGGCTACCGCTTTCTCGACGGCAGCCCCAGCTACGTTTCTTCGACGACGCGCTACGCGAGAACGGCCACGGCGCCGATCCCGTCGACGAGGTCCTCGATCAGGGGCGTGAGCCCCGCCGGCGACGCGTCGTAGAGCCGCAGCGCGTTCTCGCTCTCCACCACCGCCAGGGCCGAGAAGACGCGGGGCGATTCCCCTTGGTGAACGGAACGGTTGACGGCGCGATGGGTGTGCCCGTGCACCACGTGCAGGTGCCCCGTCCGCTCGGTCATGGCCGAAAGGACGGCGTGCTCGAGCAGGCCGTCGACCCACTGGAACGGCGGCAAGAAATGTCGACCCGGCGGATGATGCTGGACGAAGACCAGCGGACGCCCTCGAAATGCGGGGTCCTGGGCGATCTTTTGCATCGCCTCGAGCTCCGCGGGGGCGATGGCACCCGCCGAACGAAAGAGTGACTGATGAAAAGCGGTCGAGATCGGCACCAGCGTCACGTCGCGAAGGGCGAGGGGCGAGACGATGGTGCTGGTGGGGGCGTAGGCGCGCAGGGGGCCCGCCAGGGCGGACGCATAGTTTTCCGCGGCGTCGTAGGCGTCGTGGTTGCCCGGCACCAGCGTGATTCGATCGGGCGGGATATGGGAGTCGGCCAACACCTCGGCCAGCACCTCGAATTGCTCGGGGGCGCCGTCCTCGGTGAGGTCCCCGGTGATCACGAGGTGATCGGCGCCGTTGGCCTTCACCTCGGCGAGCGCGCGCTTCACCCTCTGCCGCCGCTCGCGCGGTTCGAGCGGCCGGCCCAAGCTCAAACAGGAGAGCCTGGCGCGCGTTGAAAGAGGACGCTGCTCGTAATCATCTTCGACCAAATGCAAATCACTGAGCTGCGCAATCGTGGTCATTCGTCGTGCTCCGGTAGGATCTCGCGGGGGCCAAGAGTCATGCTCCGACCAGCGTGCGAACGCGTTCCATGATGCCCGGTTCCGCCGGAACGATGGCGGAGTCGCGCGCGAGCTCGAAGTGGTGCCCGCGCCAGCTCACCCGACGGCTGAAACAGGCGCGTGTCCAACAGAAAAAGAGGACGTATGCGCGCACCAACTCGAGGGGCGCCCAATACCACCTCAGCGATTGTCCTCGCAGGATGCGCATCGACAAGAAGGCACACGCCGTCTGCAGCAAGATTGTCCCGAGGAATGCCAGGCAAGCCACCTTGCCCGGCAAAACCAAGCAAGCGAAGGTGGCGGTGACGACCGGTGACAACAGGGGCTCGAACCAGAAGGCGACCGGCGCAATCGCGCGGCGGAGCTTGGCCCAGCGCGTGTGCCGCTCCACGGTTCGCTTCAAAGAACAGTTCACGTTGCGGTTGGCGACGGGGGTCAGCGAGACACCGACCCGATAGCCCGCTTGGGCGAACGCCCTGCCCAGCATGTGGTCTTCCGACAGCAGGTTGGCGACGCGGGCCAGTCCACCGATCTCCTCGAGCGGCGCCCGCCAGATGGCCATGGATTTGCCGACGGTGATCGGCCGACGGGCGATTCGCGCGGCCGCCACGACGCTCGGCGCGATGATGGCTCCCAGCTGCAGGTTCTCGAGCGCGGCCCCCAAGGTCTGCTCGCCGGTACCGGCGACGACGCTGGAAGCGATGGCCACACCGGGTCGCGAAAGCTCGGCCACCAGGGGACCCAAATAGTCGCGCGTGGCGCGCACGTTGGAATCGGAGATGAGCAGGATCTCGCCCGTCGCCATCCGCTCGAGCGTCAAGAGCTGCGCGACCTTGGGGTTCGTCGCTTCGCTGGGATCGGTCATGAAGAGCCGGGCCTTGTCCGGTCCGACTTGCGCGACGAAACGTCGCGCCACCGTGAACGCGGCGTCATCTGCCGACGCGACCCCGATGAGGATCTCGTAGTCCGGATAGTCGAGGTCGGCCAGGGAGGCGAGGTTGTCGGCAAGCTCGTCGTCGGTGCCGGCCAGTGGCTTCAGAATCGAGACGCGGGGCGTCCTCGTCGGTGTCGGCAATGATGGCCTTAGCCACATCGTCGTCGCGAACCCGCCCACCATGGTGAGATAGAGTCCCACCGACGCCGCGATGGCAGCGAGCAGCAAGATTTCCTTCACGTCCATGTTGCCATAGTGGACGGTGAAGATGGCGCACTGCCAACAAGCCTGTGGATAACTTGCGACAAGCCATCGTCGCAATCTCGTGCAAGAGTCGGATGGAGCAGGTGATTCCCCGGGAAGGGCGCCGCTCTCCCGGGCGCAGGGAGCCAGCCAATAGGCCCGACCGTTCGCCTCCTATGGGCAAAGGACGGGTTTCGACCGATAACTTTCGCCAGATTGTCACGTCTCCGTCACCAGCGACGAGGAATGTCGCCATCGTGGCAACTTCCCAGAAGGTTCTCGTCGTCGAAGACGAGGCCGACCTCGTACGCACACTCGAATACAACTTTCGCCAAGCCGGCTTCGAGGTCTACACCGCGACATCAGGCTCGGAGGGCCTGCGGCTGGCGGGCGCGAAGGGGCCCGACCTCGTGCTGCTCGACCTGATGCTCCCCGACATCCAGGGCACCGAAGTCTGCCGTCAGCTGAAGGCCGATCCCAAGACGCGCACCACGCCGGTCATCATCCTCACCGCTCGTGGCGAAGAGGTCGATCGCGTCGTGGGCTTCGAGATAGGCGCCGATGACTACGTGACGAAGCCCTTCAGCGTGCGCGAGCTCATTCTCCGCGCCCGAGCCGTGCTGCGGCGCGGAGAGCAGTCCGGTACGCTCGAGACCGTCAAGCTGGGCAACCTCACCATCGACTCCGAGGCCCACCGTGTGCACGTCGAGGGTCGCGAGATCTCGCTCACCGCGCTCGAGTTCCGGCTCTTGTGGACGCTGGTGCGCCGGCGCGATCGCGTGCAGACACGCCAGACGCTGCTCAACGACGTCTGGGGGCTCAACCTCAACGTCGAAACCCGCACCATCGATACCCACATCAAACGATTGCGCGAGAAGCTGGGCAAAGCGGGTTCCCTCATCGAGACCGTGCGCGGCGTGGGCTATCGCTTCGGCCCCACCGACGAGGCGCTCGAGTGACGGTAGGGCGTCACCCGGCGCTCACCGCTTGAACCGCGGGCAGGCGCGACCCGAGCGCGGTCAGGAAATGGCCGGCTGCCGCTCTCTGCGACGCACGGATGGTGGACAGGAGTGGACGGCGCGCCCGCGTCGACACGCCGAGGCGCTCCAGTTCGTCACCCGCGATCCGCTCCAGATCGACGAGGTCCTGACCCTTGCCGCCGATCTCTTGCAACGAGCGTAGTCGCGTCACCATCGGGCGATAGAGAACGCGCGGCATCACCGCCCGCCCGATCTCGCTCGCATATCGCCAGTGCTTGACCGCCACGCGGACGGTGTGAAGGCGATCGGCCTGCGCGCCCTTCGCGCCGACGTGGGCGGACCGGCCCTTCGGGCGGAGACCGTCGAAGAGCGTTTCCACCAGCGCACGTTTCTCGGCAACGCGCGCTTCGACGAAGGCCATGAGATGGCTCTCTCGCGTGCGATCAGGTTCGATCGCGCGCGGTTTGTCGTAAAGCGGGAGAATGTCGCGAACGGCGGTTTCGAAATCGGCGGCACGCTTGCGGATTCGATCCAGGTGCTTTTCTTGGGCCTGCCGTCGTCGCTTTTTCAGCGCCTTACCGAGCTTTTCTTGCGTTCGTGCGCCGGCGCGCGCCGAAGAGGGCAATTTCAGCTGCGACAGGCGTTTACGCGCCACGTCGAGCTCGCGCAATTGACGCACCGATCGGGCCAGCGCGCGCGCCGCGCGGTCGACGTCGGAAAGGGGGGGAACTTCGGGCACCCCGCGGAAGAACTCGATGGCCTCACGCAAACGCCGGCAAGCGACGCGCACGTCATGCACCCTCTTCGGGCTCGGTTTCTCCGAGACGGCCCTGGCCAGCGCCCGCGTCAACCGCAGGCGCTCTTCGAGCCAGACTTGGGCGTAGAGCGTGAGGTCGTAGCCGACTTCGGGCGGCGAGAGCATGGCTTAGCCTCGCGATTTCACCAGACGCGGCGGGCGCACCGATTTGGGCGCGAGCGTAGGGTGCACCAGCTGCTCTCCCTCCTTGGCGATCCCTTTGGGGCTGATGATTTCGGTCGGAGGGTCGACCGCAAAGCGCAGCCGTCGGCCGAACAGGGCTTCGAAGAGGTCCCCTTTTCTCCGCGCGGCCCACAGCTCGAGCTCGGGGTCGTCGTCCGTCTCCAGACGGAGCTCGATGGTCTTGGGGGCGAGGGTGCAGCGCACGGCGCGCACCAGGTTGGCGTGGGTTCGATCCAGGCTGTCGGCCACGCGCAGGATCGCCGCCAGCTTGGCGACTTTTTTCTGCGCTTCACGCGACAGCCGGGCAAACTCGGGGTGTGCCTTCTTCGGCGCCGTCTTCCGGTGATAGCGCGCGATGAGGGCGACGATCTGCACTTCTTCTTGTGAGAAGCCGCGCATCTCGTGGGTGGTGATGAGATAGTACGCGTGCCGGTGATGGCGGTTGCCGGAGATGTAAAAGCCGATGTCGTGCAGGAGGGCGGCGTACTCCAAGAGCAGCCCGTCGGAGTTGGAGAGGCCGTGCAGCTCGCGCGTCTGGTGAAAGATGGAAAGCGCCAGGCGAGCCACGTGGTGCGAGTGGGCTTCCGGATAGTGCGAGCGGCGGGCGAGCTCCATGACCACGCGGCGCCGCTGATCGGGGAACTCCTCCACCAGCTGGATGCCCGGCCGATTCTTGGCGACGTAATCGGCGATGATTCCTTCTCGCAGCGCAGGCTCGCAGAGCGTGGCCTCGTCGACGCCGGCCAGCTCGAGAATCGCGCGCAGCAGGATGGCGCCCGCCGCGATGGTGTCCGCGCGTCGCGGATCGATCCCGGGCAGCTTGGCGCGGTCGGCCGCAGGGAGGGAAAGGACCTTCTTCTCGACTTCGCATAGCGCGCGAAAGGTCAGGATCTTGGACTGACCGTTGAGCTGACCGCCGAAGAGGCGCGCGGCCAATCCGGCCATGGCGAAGGCCGTGCCCGAAGTGAGCGCGACGAAATCGAAGCCCATCGCTTTGACGCGCGCCACCGTGGGCTCGAGAGCGCTGCGAACGCGGTCGCCGAGGGCCGCGGCTTCACGCGCCGTCGGCGGATCGGCGCATTGCCATTCGTCCCGAAGGCGCAGGACGCCGAGCTTCAGCGAGACGGTGAAATAGCATTCCCGAGCATCGGCGAGGATGAGCTCGGTCGATCCGCCGCCCACGTCGAAGAGAGCGACGCGCCGCCCGGCGAGATCGAGCGCACGACGCGCCCCCAAGTAGATGAGGTGGGCTTCCTCCTGACCACGAATGACGCGCACCTCGATGCCGAGCTCATCGCGCACCGCGCGCACGAATTCACCGCCGTTTTGCGCTTCGCGCACGGCGCTGGTGGCCACGGCTTGCAAGGCATCGGGGCGATGGCGATCGGCGATGCGCTTGAGAGCACGCAGCGCGTCGAGACCCCGATCGAAAATAGGGGGGGTGATGACGCCGCTGCGCAGTGCCTCTCCGAGGCGCACGAGCTCCTTGGCCCGGTCGAGGATGTCGATTCGCCCGTTCGCGCTCACGTGAGCGACGATCAGGTGAAAAGAATTCGAACCGATATCCAGCGCTGCGATTCGCATGTCGACGAGGGCCCTCACCGCGAGGGTTTCGAAAGAATCCGAGCGCGCGGCTCGGACAACAATACCGCAAAAGCCTTACCATGGCGTGGGCCGCAAGGCGCCGGAGGCTACGCGTGGCTGTGATATTCTACTCACCCTTGGCGTGCCCAGCGGCTGCCCTGTCGGTGCGCCCGGTTGTATGGCAGTCTCGTCACGCAAGACCACAGGACCATGAACAAGGAGCCGGAGAGCGAGATGGAAGCGGCGGAGGTGGAGGCGCAGGATGAGCCCGTCGTCGAGGTCGAGATCGATGCGGACTCGGCGGACGGCGCGGTCCGCCAGATGTTGCCTCCCAGCTCGGATATCACTCCTCCTCCGCCACAGACGCGCTTCAACACGGCGGCGCCGCTCGCGCCCCCGCGCCCCAATCAGACTGGCACGCCGCCGCCGCGCCCCTCCAACGTGCCGCCGGTCCCGCGTCTTCTCGCCTCGCAGGCAGCCGAGAAAATCGCCGAGCTTCAGGAGCAGCTCGAGGCGATCAAGCGAACACTGGCCGCGCGCGATGCCGAGATTCGAACGCTTCTGACGCAGCGCGATGCGCGCATCTCGGAGCTCGAGTCGGTCAAGAGCCAGCTCGCGGCCCGCGAATTCAGCATCAAAGAGCTCGAGTTCGCAGTGCTGGCGAAAGAGACCAAAGTCCGCGATCTCGAAAAAGAAATGGAGTCGCTCCGCGGCCCGGGCGAAGAACCGGATGACGATCTGCAGCAAATTCGGGGCATCGGGCGAGGTTTCGAGCGAGAACTGAAGCGCATGGGCGTGCGCACGTTCTCCCAGATTGCTGCGTGGACGCCGGGAGACATCGAAGAGATCGCCCCCCGCATCAAGGCGCAGGCAGAACGAATCCGCCGTGACGGCTGGGTGCAGCACGCAAGTGAGCTCGTCGCGCAACGGACCAAGTAGCCTTCGCGGTTCCCGCGGCGTGCGCTCGGAGAAGTCGCCGCGCGGCCCGTGGAGGGGCGCATTCCACAGGAGAGGGACACCTACATTCACACCCCTCTGCGAACCTCATGAAATAGCCGGGGGATTTAAATGAGCTCGATGCGCACACGCTGAGGAAAGTCCCCGTTCACGTGATCCGCTCGACATCTCGGCGTATTCTTAAGGGAGATGCTTCGAATCAGTCCTTGCTTGCGAATTGGCATGATCATCGCGGTGGCGAGCGCGCCGGCCCTCTCCGGTTGCGGCGGCGCGGAGTTTGGAACCGTTGACCCGACAATGGACCCTGATGCCGCGGGCGATACGATGACGCCCTCCCGCGACCAGAACTCCACCGGCGGTCGCGGCGGCAGCAGCGGCGGCACAGGCGGCAAGAGTGGCGGAGGCGGCAGCGGGGGCGGGGGCGGCACCGGAGGTGCGAGCGGCCGCGGAGGCGGAGACTCCGCCGTCGACGGCAAGATCGACGGACCCGGTATGTCCGACGATGCGCCGAGCGACAACGGCACCCCGAACCCGGGAGACGGGCGCTCCGGCGACGTCATGTCCGACGGGCCGCCTCGCACCGACGTCGATGCAGGTCAGCCGAGCGACGCCGCCGACGTGCCCACGAACACCGACGCGAAAGACGTGAAAGACGCGTCCGACGCATCCAGTCGGAGCGATTCCGACGTTGCCGAGGGAAGCGCCGACGCCGTTTGTAGCGAGCCGATCACCTATTACAGAGACACCGACGGCGACGGCTTCGGCAGGTACACCGAGATGATGCTGTCGTGTCCGCCGCCGCCAACCGGATGGTCTGCGACGGGTGGCGACTGCCGTGACGATTTGCCGAACGTCAAACCCTTCATCAGCGGCTGGCCCAACCCTCCCCTCTATGCCGGCTCTGGCTATGCCGATGCAGGTAAGCCGCAGGGTGTCTCCTTCGACTACGATTGCACGGGCGCGGAAGAGGCGGACCCCGCCAACAGTTACGGCCTGGAACCGGACTGCGCGCTGCTCAACTGCACGGGTGTCGGATATGTTGCCGTCAACCCTAGCCGCAACGGCCCCGGCATCGACCCCCGCTGCGGATCGATGACCCTGACGCGATGCAACGGCAACCTGCTGAATTGCAAATCGCTGCCGGAAGCGACGACGATTCCCTACCGCTGCCGCTGAGCGCCTCTCAGCGGCGCGCAAACGCGTTCAGCAGGTCCATCGGCAGGGGGAAGATGACGGTGGTCGAATTCTCGGCGCCAATCTCGACCAAGGTCTGCAAATAGCGCAGCTGCAGGGCCGTCTTCGTTTGCTCGATGATCTGGGCGGCCTGGTGCAGCTTTTGCGACGCCTCGAACTCGCCTTCGGCAGCGATGATTTTGGCTCGGCGCTCGCGCTCGGCCTCGGCCTGTCGCGCCATCGCGCGCCGCATGTTGTCGGGCAGCTCGATGTCTTTGATCTCCACGGTCGTCACCTTGACGCCCCAGGCGTCGGTCGATTCGTCGATGATCTTTTGCAGCGCCTGACCGATCTTTTCGCGCTCCGCCAGGATTTCGTCGAGCTCGTGCTGGCCCAGGATGTTGCGCAGCGTGGTTTGCGCGATGAGGGACGTCGCGCTGAGATGGTTGGCGATGCGGATGACGGCGTCGACCGGATTCATGACGTTGAAATAGACGACCGCGTTGACCTTGATGGTCACGTTGTCCTTGGTGATGACCTCCTGGGGGGGCACTTCCATGGTCACCGTGCGAAGGTCGACTTTGAACATTCGGTCGATGAACGGGACGAGAATGCGCAGGCCGGGACCTTTGACGTTTCCCGGATCCACCCGCCCCAGGCGAAAGACGACTCCCCGCTCGTACTCGTTGACGATACGTACCGACTTCGCGATGAGCACGAGGACAAAGCTTGCCACCATGCCGAACGCGACGAGCAAGCCTTCCAAACCCTCTACGATTGATCGTCCTTCCATGCCGGATCTCCTTTTTCGATGGCTCGGACGCGCAGCCGCGTCGGGTGAGACAAAACCTCGTCGACGATCACATGGCTTCCCGCCGCGATGAGACCTTGCGCGATGGCCTGCCAGCGCGCGCCCGCGATGAACACCATACCCCCTTCCGGGGAGATACCGGTCCTGGCGACGCCCTGCGTGCCCGTCAAGGCGTGGAGTCCGGTCTGCGCCGGAGCCATGAGCGCCTTGGAAGCGATCCGCGCAAAGAGCAAGAACGCGGCGGTGATGGTGAGGACGAAGGGAATGAAGATCCGGAACTCGAGCTTCTGCACGCCGCCGAAATACCCGGCTTCATCGACGAGGACGAGGGCGCCGAGGACCAGCGAAACCACGCCGCCCAGCGCGAGCGCACCGTGAGCCGGCGATTTCACCTCCACCGCGATGGCGACGAATCCCGCCAGCAAAAGGACGAACCCGCCCAGCTTGAGCGGCAGCGTCGAAAGGGCCACCAGCGCGAGGACGAGGCAGATGGTGCCGACGATGCCCGCCAGGCCGATGCCAGGGGACGATAGCTCATAGAGGATACCGAGCACCCCGAGGGACAGGAGGATGGACGCCAAGGTCGGGTTGGCGATGATGTCGAGCAGGCGGTTGCTCCAGGACATCGGTCGCTCGATGACGACGGCGCCGCGCGTGGAAAAAACGAACTTACGATCGGGAGCGTCGATGACGTACCCCTCCAGCGCATCGAACAGTGCCGTCTGGTTGGGAACGATGATCTCCACCGCCCCGGCCTTTTTGGCTTCTTCGGCTGTAAAGCTCGTCGATTGGCGCACGATCGATTCGGCATACGACTCCGGACGACCGTGGCGCGCGGCGAGCGATTTCGCGAGGGAGACCAGGCTGTTGGTCGCCTTCTCCGCCATCGCCCCTTCCAGATTCTTGTCGGCTCCGACCGGGTGGGCGGCACCGACTTGCGTCCCCGGGGCCATGGCCGCGACATCGGTGGAGAGCAAGAGAAACGCGCCGGCCGACGTAGCCTGTGCCGTGGGAGGCTCGACGAACCCCACGACCGGGATCGGCGAATTGGTGATGTCACTCACGATCGATTGCATCGAGGTGACGAGCCCCCCCGGCGTATCGAGGGACATCAAGAGGAACGCCGCATTTTGCTCGCGCGCCAGCTCGAGTGCTTGGTGCACGTAGCGAGCCTTGATGGGTGTAATGACCCCCTCCACGCGAATTCGAACCACGACCGGTGGCGCAGCTGTGGCTAAGCGGGGCAAGAGAACCGAGGCACACGCCAACACGAGCACCGTCAATGCGCGGGCCAACGGCCTTGCCGCGTCGTGACATCGCCGAAGGCTTGAGCTTTTCACCCTCCCATCAGGCTCGCACGTCGGCACGTTCGTCAAGGGGGACCACACCGGCCCCTTTCCGTCAAACGCGCCATGAACGCGATTACCGCGGAGCGACTCGCGCGGATTCCTTGCCAGGGGCTTTCGACAGGGGGGGTTGGCATACGCCGAGAAGACACACCGGCACGTCTTCGGGCGCGCAAAGCACACGGTCGCCGCCGACCAGCACCGCCCGCGGACGAAGCAGTCCGTCGGCGGTCGGCGCGTCCGCCGCTCGCATCGAACGTGTGTCGCTCGCTGCCGTCGAGGCGGCGAGCCCCTCTGGGTCGTCGAGCAGCGCGACACGACCGGCCACGACCTGCACGGCCATCTTGCTGGGCACGGTCCAGCGCGCCCCCGGTGGAAGGTGAATCCGATAGGCGCCGGTTTGTCGGGTCTCCTGGAGGACCTCGATGCGCGCCGGCGCCAGTTCGGCGATCGCGAGCTCCTCGGTGCGGTACCAGGCGTCGTCGCGGCGTATCTCGATGGCGGGAATGGCGCGACCGCGCAGGACGTCGGGCTTACGCAGCCGCACGAGCACGCCACGCACCTGCACGCGCGGTTCCCCCGCCGCCGGCGGGGCCAAAACGAGCCGCGCCATGGCCGCTGCCATCGATTCGAGCAAGAGCCATCGGCCGTGCTGCGCGATGAATTGCACTTGATCGAGGATGGCCGAATAGTCCACCGAGCGCCCGAGATCGCCCGCCGCCGCGCGGTCGAGGTCGAGGTTCATGGCGAGCTCGAGCTCCAACGTCTGCGCTTGGCGGCGCTCCCAGTCGAGCACGCCGAGGACGCATGGAAAGGAGAGGGAGACCTTGGAAAGGTAGATCCAATCGGGGGGTTCGCCGGTCATCTGCAGACCTCCCGTGCGGCACAATGCCCCGGCCGTCAAGGAGAACTGGTGCTTTTCCTCCGTGATCGATTTCGCGCTCAGTTCGTGTAAGGTGCCGCCCAGGATTCGGCCAAGCTCCGAGGGAGCGCGGCGCATGCGGAAGGAGCGAGCCTCGACATGAAATCCCCTGCCCGCGTCGCGCTGGTCACGGGCGCGGCCAGCGGTCTCGGCCGCCTCAGTTGTGAACGGCTCGCCGCCACGGGGGCCAAGGTGGCGGCCCTCGATGTCAATGCCGACAGTCTGGCCCTTTCGGTCAAGGGCTGCAGCGGCGCACGCCCGTTCGTGTGCGACGTCACCGACGAGGCGCGCGTTCAGCAAGTTGCAGACGAGGTCGAACGCGACCTCGGTCCTATCGATCGCGTCGTTCACGCGGCGGCCATCATGCCCGGCTCGGCGCTCCTCGACCAGGGCGCCGAAGCGGTGAAGCGAATCATGCGCGTGAATTACGACGGCACCGTCAACGTCGTTCAAGCCACGCTGCCGCGCATGCTCGAACGGGGGCGCGGCGTCTTCCTCTGCTTTGGGTCGGTTGCCGGCCACGCCCTCGCCCCCGGCCTCGGCGCCTATTGCGCCAGCAAGGCCGCGGTCAACGCCTATCTGGAGGTGCTCATCCACGAGACGGCCGGTCGCGGGGTCCTCGTTCATTTGGCCTGTCCGCCCATGGTCGACACTCCGCTCATCCAACAAGCACTGTCAGCTGGTGGCCCCAAGTCACTCCCGATCGCCGTTCAGCGCAAGCTCCTGGCGTCACCGAGCCGCGTGCTCGCTGCGATCGAGACGGCCATCGACGACGGCCAGCACATCTCTTATCCCATGCCCATGGCCAAGTGGCTCTATGCCATGCGCCGCTTCTCGCCCGCCCTGCTCTGGAAGGTGATCGAACGGAGTGAAGCCGCCTCGTGAGTCCGGCTATCTGAAGAAGAGCGCGTACGAGTCGCTCTCTATCATGACCACCGCGGCGTAAATGCCGAGGAGCGGGAAGGTCAGCCAGAGGCCGTTCGACATTCCCACGAAAAGCGCCAAGTTGAGCGGCGTGTGGCCGCGGTAACGCTTGTTGAGAAGGAAGCTCCAGAAGTAGATGATGGTCCCGTACCAGGTCTGATAAAAGAGGAGCAGCCCCACGATACCGAGCACCCGCGCCGGAACGATCGCGAAGGTCATGCCGTAGAGAAACAAGAACGACGGCACCAGGGTGGAGAACCCGTTGCCGATATCGACGAAAAAACCGAACGATTTTCGATTGGCGTACGAGTCGTCGAAGATGGAGTACGTCGACCAGAGCTCGGCCCACAGCGTGGGGGAGAAGAGACGACCGATCGGCACGGGGGTGGTGAAGAAGTCGCGCGCCCGGTCGAGCTCGCGCCCGCGGTACTCGACGAGGAACCGGCGATGCTGCTCCTCGATGAGGTCGATGCGAAGAAAGAGGCAGATCTCCCAGAGGGCGATGATGGCGTTGAGCCAGGTGAAGAACGCGAGCGCCATCTGGTAAGGATTGAAGACGCCGTGGAAATGATGGTGCAAAGCGACGGGCACGGCCGTGCCGGCGAGGACGGCCAAGAGAACGACGTTCCAGACGCGCATGGCTCCTCGTTCCGTGTCTTCTGCCGTGGCCGGCGTCGTCAGTAAAGATAGGGAAAAATGCGAAAGCGCACGCGCTCGCAGTACCTCTGCCAGAGCTCGCCGTACTTGGCGCCGCATTTCTTGTCGTCGCGCGAGGCTCGCTGAACGAGCAAGAGCGTGAGCGACAGGGGCAAGAGATAAGGGTAGAGCGATCGCGTCCCGGTGGTCAGCGCGAAGGCGATGTACACCGCGATCTCGCCGGCATAGTTGATCTTGCGGGCCACCCCCCACCAACCGGACACGAGGAGACGCCCGCCCACCGTCTCCGCGCGCCGCCCCCAGATTTCCGTGTCGCGGTCCTGTTTGAACCGCTCTTTTTGCCAATTGGCTTCGCGGAAGACCCACAAGGCGAAGAGAAAGAAGAGCGAGAGGCCCACCCATTGCCAAGTGGAGAAGGGCTCGGTCTGGCTCACGAGCCACCACCCCGGCAGACTGTAGAGGAAAGGGACATAGACGAGGTCCCCCCAACCCAGCATGAAGCCGAGGTTCTCGCTGATGACGTCCCATGTCGACAGCATGAATTCCTCTTTGACGTAGTGAGTAAAGAGATAACAAAACCAGAACGCCACCAGGCACGCCGTCTGGGGGGTGATGGTTCCGTAGCGATCGTGCTGCGCGTAGGCGAAGGAGACGACGATGAGATAGACCCCGATGAGGGAGGGCTGGTAAAGGAACATCTTGAGGTCGACGCCGAGGAGGTCGGGGTTCTGCTCGGCACCGAACCAGAAATCCTGGAGCCACATGGGCAACGGGTTTCCGGCGGGATGCGGGTATTTGAGGCCGGGACGGCGGCGACCACGCACGAAGAGAAAGACGGAGAGGGACACCGCCAAGACGTTGGCCACGATGAACACCGACCAAAAATGGGTGATGACCGGCGTGAGCGTGATGCCGAAGCCGAAGGTCGCCACGCCGAGCGCGATGTGCGTCATGAAGTAAAGGGTCATTCCACTGAGTTTGTAGTTCTTGTGCGTGCCGTCGGATTGCTGATAGCCCTTGCGCTCGAGCCCCGGCAAAAACCTGGCGCCCAGCCACAGCGCGGCGACGAATCCGAGGACCATCTTCACTGCACCGAGGAGGGTGGCCGGCGTGACGGGTAAGAGCAGCTCTTGCATGGTTCTTCCGGGGGGCGAGAAAGATCAGTCGCCTTCGTGGAGGGTGATCGCGCCGGTGGGGCAGTAGCGCATCGCCAGCTCGATTTTGGAGCGAATCGACTCCGGCGGGTGCTCTTGCAGAAGCTTGAGCTCTCCGTCGTCGCCGACCTCGAAGACCTCCGGTGCCTCGCCCATGCAGTTGGCATGACCCTGACAGAGATCCCAATCGATGACGACGCGCATGAACCGTTTCCTCCAACCTGACAGCAGCGTCTAGGGTGCGGGTGGCACGAGACAGCTTCCTCCGTAATCGCGCAGCCCCACCGCTCCTTCCATCACCGTGGTGACGTGGGGAGCCAGGTGATAGCGATAGAGGTCGAGCAAGATCGAATCGACGTACATCGCCGCCGCCACGGCGACGAGCACGCTGAACCAATGGACGTCGACATGGGGACGCTCGTCGACGTAGAGCCACACCGGCAGCGCCAGGCAGAAGGCGGTGCCATAGGCGAAGGTGCCGAACCAGAGGACGAGCCGCATGTCGTCGTAACAGAAGAGACGACGCGTGAACGGGTTGGCGTTCAAGGCAGTCTCCAGGAAAGCGACGCCGAACGGCGTCAGCGCGACACCGGCGTAGCGGACGAAGAGAGGCGCCGCCCGGAGCGTGCTCTTCACCCAGCGATAGGCGAGGAGGCAGAGCGCGCAGTAGGTGGCGAAATAGGGAATGGTGAGAATGTAGAGCGCGACCGGGTTATTGCGGATGGTGACGTACGTGCGAAAGCCGTAGTGCATGTGCAAGACGTCGTAGAAAAACGGCGTCTGGCTATAGTTGAGCAGGAAGGCGAAACCGGTGACGGAAGCGCCGAGCTTGAAGGCGGCGCTGCGGTAAATGGGGGCCCTTCGCTCCGACGCCGGACGCAGCACGATGGGACCGACCAGGGCTCCCGCCGCGAGCACGACGGCCATGGTGATGAGCTCGAGATCGCCCCAATGGTCGCCCGCGCCGCTCAACATCACGACCGCGACGACGGCTCCCCACACGAGCGTGTAAAAGAGCCAGTAGCGCTCCGTCACGCGCTTGCCGGGATGAGACGACCGCCACCGGTCGAGCCCGCGGCTCTCCGAATTCACAGCGCCGTGGTCCACGGCGTGGACGGTCACCCGACGGCCCTCTGCCGGCGGCAGTAGTGGATCCGAAACGGCGCCTTGGGGGCCGCCACCACGCCAGTGAAGTCGCCGGCGATGGGATCGTCCCCGAGCCAGAGTTCGTAACGCAGGAGGAGCTTGGCGAGAATGGTCTTGACCTGGAGAATGGCGAAGGCATTGCCCATGCACTTGTGGCGCCCGCCGCCGAAGGAGATGTAGTTGAACTTGTTCTGGTCCTCGTGCCGCTCGGGGCCGAACCGGTCGGGGTCGAAGAGCGCCGGCTTCTTGAAAATCTCCGGGATCTGATGGGAGACCATGGGCGAGACCACGAGGAACGTCCCTCGGGGAAAGACGTAGCCGCCGTAGTCGAAGTCCTGCATCACGCCGCGCATCAACATGAAGAGCGGCGGGTGAAGGCGCAGGGCCTCCTTGACGGCCCACTCCGTCAGCGTGATCTCACGCAGCGACTGGAAGCTCACGTCCTCGGTGTTCGCGTACACTGTCTCGAGCTGGGCCAGGACGCGCCGCAAATAGTACGGATGGCGCAGGAGCTCGATCATGGTCCACGCCGCGGTCACGGAGCTCGTGTGGTGACCGGCGAACATCGCCGCCAAAAGCATCCCCGTGATCTCGTGGTCGTTGAGGGGCGCGCCGCTCTTGTATTTCGCGTCCATCAGCGTCTGCAGAAAGTCTTCGCCCGTGCGGCCGCTCTTCTTGCGCTGCTCCACGATGCCGCCGATCATTTCCTGCAAGCGAATACGCGCTCGATCGCGGCGCCGAAAGGCGGGGATCGGTAAGTACGGATTGAGGTACCCGATCGGATGAATGCCCTTCTCCAGGTCGTAGTACACCGCCGCGAACTCGGAGGTGAGGTCGTTGCGAAACTCGGGGCCGAGCAGGCAATGCGCAGAGGTGAAGTTGGTGAGCTTGGCGCAATAAGCTACGAAGTCGACGCACCCTTCGTCCCCCAGCTCCTCGATGCTGAGGTCGACCTCGCGTCCGACGATTTCGCCGTAAGTGCGCATGCGCCGGTCCTGCAGCGCGGGCAGGAGCATCCCCAGCTGCTCCCCCATCTTCGCAGCCGGTTTGGCATCGTAGGCGACGTCTTTGCCGAAGACCGGCGTCATCATCTTGTACGCCTCTTGCGGGCTCAGCTGCTCGTCGGGCGCGCGGAAGAAGGCCTCGTTGGCGGCAGTTCCGGTCAGCAGGTACATCTGCTTGTGCGCCAGCTTGAAACCGGCGACGTCACCGCATTCTTCACGCGCGCGGCGCAGAAGACCCATCGCGTCGCGGCCGAAGGCGATGGCATGCCCGAGCAACGGCAGACCGCCGGACATCGTCGGCGGCGTCCGCGAGAAGCGCGGGCTCGTCGGTGTTGCTTGGGTCGCTGCTTCGGTGATCATCGATTCCTCCTCGACTTGTGGCGATGGATCATGCGGCGTTACTCCCGCGGTCACCGCCGGACGACATCTTCCCCGCGCCTTCACGTAGCGACGCGCGGATCGCCTTGGCGACGCGATAGCCGATGAGCATACTCGGCGCATTCATGGCCGAGACCGGCGTGAACGGCACCACCGATGCGTCGGCGACGCGCACGCCCCTCACCCCGCGTACCCGCAGATCGGGCGTCACCACCGCGTCCGCGTCGTCCCCCATGCGACAGGTGCCGGCGAAGTGGTACGTCGTCATGGCGTTTTGCTCGATCCAGCGCTGCAATTGCGGACGCGTCTTGCGGCGGCGACCGGGGACGAGCTCCTTGCTTCCCCAGCGCGAAAGACTCGGCGCGGCGGCGAGCTCGCGCGCCCGTTGCGCGGCGCAGAGCATGGTCTCCATGTCGGCGGGGTGTCGGAAATAGGCGGGGTCCAGCTCGGCCTGCGCGCGCGGATCCGCCGATCTCAGCCGCAAGCGTCCGCGACTCAAGGGTTTGCCGAGAATGACGACGATGCCCCAGATGCGCCGGATGAGAGCCGGAAGGGGCGGCAAAGCGAGCACGATGCCGAGCAAGGTGCGCACGAGCCAGCGCAGCACGCGCAGCCGGTAGAGAAACGCCGGCAGCCGGGTGGGCAAGATCCTCATCGCCGCTTCGCGTAGCGACGAGCGCGCCGGGTAAAAGACGTAACAAGTGTCGGACTGTCGCGGCGCGAGCGGCAGATCGAGATTGACGCGATCGAAACCGTAGAGCTGCGGATAAAAACAATCGACGTCGCGTTGGCCCAGGAAAAAGAGGGTGACGTTAGGGTGATCGTGCAAATTGGCGCCCACGCCCGGAGCGTCACGAACGACGTCGATCCCGTGCCGTTCCAGCTCCTCGCGCGGTCCCACCCCCGACAGCATGAGAAGCTTGGGCGTCTCCAGCGCACCCGCGCACAGGACGACCTCGCGCTCGATGTTCGCGACGCGGACTTGCTTGCCGTGTTCGAACTCCACCGAGCGCGCCACGCCGTCGGCATCGAAGTGCACGCGCCGGCCGCGGGCGCCGGAGAGCACGGTGAGATTCGGGCGCATCTGCGCATCGCGCAAGAACGCAACGTAGGAGCTGCGGCGATCGCCGTTCTCGTAGTTCATCCATTCGTAACCGAGGACGCGGCTCAAGTCGCCGTCGTTCATGTTGGAGGTGGGTGCAAATCCCGCCTCGCTCGCCGCGGCGATGCAAGCTTCGGTGAACGCGGTGGGCGGGCGCTGATGCGGGCGAAGCACCGCTTCGATGGCTTCGAAATCGCGCACCACCTCGTCCCAATGCCAACCGCTCGGCCACTCGGCGTAGTCCTCGCGGGCGCCGCGGATGTAGACCATGCCGTTCACCGAACCACTGCCGCCGAGTCCGGTGCCGCTCCCCATGAAGAGGCGCTGCCGGCCGCACTCGGGCTGCTCGACGCTGAACCGTTCCCAGATGAGCGCGTCGTTGGCGAACGCGTCTTTGTAACCGTCGGCGCGCAGCGTCTCGGGGTGGGCTTCGGCCCGATCGCCGGCTTCCAATAGCAGCACCGAGAGCAAGGGGTCTCGCGAGAGCTCCGCCGCCGCGATGCACCCGGCCGAGCCTCCGCCGACGACGATGTAATCGTAGCGTTCGGCGTTCATGATCGGTGCTGACTCCTCTTGTTTTGTCGCGGGTACTTGCGGTTCTAAAAAATATATCGCATATTACTCGGCATGCTGTCAACCGCCGAAGCCCGGCCCAAACGGCTGCGGGACGCGCGAGCCGCCATGTACACGGAGCTCATCCTCGAGGCGGCCACCATCGTCTTCGCCCGCGAAGGGTACGAGGCCACCAAGGTCCAGCAGGTTGCCAAGGAAGCGAGCATCTCTCTCGGTACGCTCTACGAAGTCTTTCCGGGAAAGTTCGAGATCTGGCGCGCCATCCACGAACGTCACCTCGGCGCGCTCTTCCAGGCAACACTGACGGAGATGGGACGGGCCGGCGCCTCGAACCTCCTCGACCATCTCTTGGTCGGGCTCGAGGCTTATCTCGGCTATCTCCTCAGCCACCCCGACTACTTACGTCTGCATCTGCTCGATGGCTCGGCATGGGCACTCGGTACCGGCCTGCGCAGCAACGAGCAGCTCGAAGCGTGGGAGCGCGGCAAGGGACTCATGACCGCTCTTTTGGCACGCGGCGTCGAGGAAGGCATGCTGGTGGACGAGGACCCCGAGCTTCTCGCACAGATCATGATTGGCATGCACCAGGTGCGACTCGCTCACTGGGTAAAGCGCGGAATGAAGGCGTCTCCCAGCGAGGTCGTGACCCGCATCCAAGCGCACACCATTCGCGCCTTCTTCGTGCCGAGCTTGGTGAAGAAGGCTCTGGCGCGGCTCGAGAAGCGAAAGAGCATGAGGGACTCGGCCTCGCGCACCAGCAAGGGAGCGGCGCGCCCCCTGCCGCGCGCGCGGAGGCGATCATGACGGCCATCAAGAGCTTGGTGACGGGCGGCTGCGGTTTCATCGGTCGCCTGCTGGTCGACGCGCTGGTGGCCCGCGGCGACGACGTCACGGTGGTCGATTTCGCCGAAAAACCGGCGCGACCCGACGTCCGTTTCTTGCGCGTCGATCTCCGCGATCCCGAGGGGACGCGGGCCATCTGCGCCGGGCAGGACGTCGTCTTCCACAATGCCTCCATCGTCCACACCCGGCGCAACCGCGAGGAAGACGTGTGGGCCGTGAACTTCGGCGGCGCGCGCAACGTCCTTGCCGGTTGCCAAAAATACGGAGTGCAGCGCCTCGTCTACGTGAGCTCGGCCAGCGCCGTCTACGAGGGGCGCGACATCGAAAACGGCGACGAGAGCCTCCCCTACTCGCGCGTCTCCCAGGCGCCCTACGCCGACAGCAAGATCGCAGCGGAAAAAGAGATCCTGAAGGCCAGCGGCACGGGCGACCTGCTCACCTGCGCCATCCGCCCCCACGTCGTCTTCGGTCCCGGCGACGAGCGCTTCCTTCCCGCCATTTTGGAGCGGGCGCAGAAAGGGCGTCTCAAATACGCCGTGGGCCTGGGGCGCAAGCTGAGCGACTTCACTTACGCCAGCAACGTCTCCGATGCGCTCTTGCTCGCGGACGAGAAGCTCCGGCCCGGCTCCCCCGTGGGAGGAAACGCCTATTTCATCACCAACGGCGAGCCGATGGGCTTCTGGGACTTCGTCAGTCAGATCCTGGCGCGCCTGCGCCTGCCTCCCATCCGCGGCCGCGTCCCTTTCCCCGTGGCCTATGCCGTCGCCGCTGCCTACGAAGCGGCCGATACGCTGCGCGGCGGCACGCTGAATTCCGAGAATGGCTTGAGCCGCTTCGCCATTCGCTACATGTGCACGCACCACTACTTCAGCATCGGCCGCGCCCGCCGCGATCTCGGCTACGTGCCAGCCGTATCCATCGCCGACGGCATCGAACGCACCGCACGGCACCTGGAGCAGATCGGGCGCGCTTGACGGCGCGACGGCGGCCACCAGCGTCCATTTCATTCGTACCGGCTCGAGGAGAGAGAGAATGTCAGCGATTCACTACGATCCATCGGACTACGTCATCGACGCCGACCCCTACCCGCTCTATCGCCGCATGCGCGACGAGGCGCCGCTCTATCACAACGAGAAAATGAACTTCTGGGTGCTCTCGCGCTTCGCCGACGTGTGGGATGCGACCATGGATTTCGAGACCTACAGCTCCGCCCAAGGCACGACCTTGGAGGATCAGCCGCAAGGGTTTCCCCTCATGCTGTGGATGGATCCACCCGGGCACCAGCGGCTGCGGAATTTGGTCAGCAAAGCCTTCACCCCTCGCCGCATCCAGGAGCTTCACGGCATCATCCGCGAGCTCGCGGCCGAGTTTCTCACGCCCTTCGTCGGCACGGAGGGGATGGACGCCATCAACGACTTTACCGGCAAGCTGCCGATGAACGTCATCAGCACGCTGCTCGGCATCCCGCGGGAAGACCGGGAGATGGTGCGCCTCATCTCCAACCGCATCATGCACCGCGAGGAGGGCAGCGTGGAGCACACCGCCGACTCGATGGAGGCCGCCATGGAGCTTCTCGGCTATTTCGGCAAATGCGTGGAGGAGCGCAAGAAGCACCCCACCGAGGACATGATGACCGCGCTCGTGCAGGCCGAGGTGCCCGACCCGGCTGGCGGCTCGAGCACGCTCTCCGAGGAAGAGATTCTCGGTTTTTGCATCTTGCTCGCCGTCGCTGGCAACGAGACCGTCACCAAGCTCCTCGGCAACGGCATTTACTGGCTGTGGAAGCATGCCGACCAACGCGCTGAGCTCGCTCAAAATGCCTCCCTCCTTCCGGGCGCGGTGGAAGAGCTTTTGCGTTATGATCCTCCTTCGCACTACCAGGGACGGGTCACGATGAAGGACGTGCAATGGTACGGGCAGACAGTTCCCCAAGGGGCGCGCGTGCTGCTTTTGACGGGCTCCACGGGGCGCGACGAGCGCGAATTCCCCGACCGTCCCGAGCAGTTCGACATCCATCGTCACGTCGAGCGGCACCTCGGCTTCGGGCATTCTCGGCACATTTGCTTGGGAGCCACCCTGGCGCGCCTCGAGTCGAAGATAGCGATCGAGGAGCTTTTGCGCCGTTTTCCTCGCTACGAAATCGATATCGACCACGCCGAACGTGTCCACTCCAGCAACGTGCGCGGCTACGCCAAGCTGCCGCTTCGCTTTTGAGGTGTCCCTCTGCGCGTCCTTCTCACGGGAGGTACTGGGTTCCTCGGCTCGCACCTGGCCCGTGCGCTGCTCCAGAACGGGCACGAAACGGCGCTCTTGGTTCGCAGCCCCGACAAGGTGACGCGCATCTTCGGCGCTGACCTCGCGCGCCGCTTCGAAATCGTTGCCGGAGACATGACCGACGAACAAGCCGTCTCCCGGGCCGTGCGCGGGCGGCACGCCGTCATCCATGCGGCCGCCTTGGTCGCCCTCGAGCGCAAGCACGCCGCACGCGTTCTTCACGAAAACCGTCGCGGCATCGAGATCGTCGTCGGGAGCGCCGCCGCCGCCGGGATCGAGCGGATGCTCTACGTCTCCAGCGTCGTGGCCCTGTGCCAGGCCGGTCAGCCGTCGATCACGACCGAGACACTCGGCGACGCCACCGGCAGTGCTTACATGCGCTCCAAGGTCGAATGCGAGCTGTTCGTTCGCTCCTTGCAAGCCACCGGCTCGCCGATTCGGACCACCTACCCGGCGGCAGTGCTAGGCCCCGACGATCCGGGCCTCAGCGAGGCCAACCGCGGTGTACTGGCTTTTTTTCGTGATGCCCCCATCGTCACCGACACCGGGCTGCAGATGGTGGACGTGCGCGACGTCGCCGCCGCGCACATGCGCTTGCTGGAGGCGCCCACTGGTGCCGGCCGTCACATGCTGGGAGGACACTTTCTCCCGTGGGCGCGGCTCGTCGATTTGTTGGAGGAGATCACCGGCCGTAAGCTGCGCCGCTTTCCGATACCGGGAGCAATCCTGCGCGCCTCCGGCGTCGTCGCCGACGTCGTCAAGCACGTCTGGGACTTCCAGTTTCCCCTGTCGCACGAAGCCATGCGCTTCATGACCCAGTGGGTGCCGGTCGAAGCAACACCGGCCGATAACCTTTTCACCTTCCGCGATCCGCGGGTGACGCTGAGCGACACGCTGCGATGGCTCTCGGCAGCGGGACATCTGCCCGCGGACCGCCTCGGTCAGCTACGCCTCGATGCCCCGCCATGAGTGTCGCGATTCGGGTGAGGACCCGTTCCGGACTTGCTGCGGGCCCCGTTCCGGACTTGCTCTGACTTGCTCCGGCGGGGAGGGGGCGAACTCAGCATTCGTCACATCCCGATGAGAGAGACCACCAGGGCGCCAGCGCCGTCACCGGGGCCGCCATGAGAATAGGGATCTAGGGCCCGCCTCTGAATCCGGCCCGCTCCCGGTCCCGCTCCCGATTTCACCCATCCTGGAGGACCTTGGCCAACTTGACGAGCATGGCCACAACTCGATCAAGGGTCTCCTTGCCACTGCGATGGGTATCGTCGTCGAGGAGCTTCAGTCGGTGGCAGACATCGAGAATGGCGGCCGATCGGTGGCAGAGCCAACAGCCGACAGGTAGTAGCGGCGCTTGTCAGGCTTGGAGAACTAGCCAGCGCCTTCCGCGATGTTGAGAACGATCGAGATGGAGGCTCTGGTGAGCTGGTCGGCCAGATGACCACGTCCTCGCGGGAGATGTTCGACGACGTTGTCTGCTACGACGAGGAAGTCGAGTGCAACTTGATTAGACTTCAAGGCGCTCGTGATCGAAAGGCATGGGAATCGGGAGCGGGACCGGGAGCGGGAGCGGGAGCGGGAGCGGGACCGAT